>JAESFW010000069.1_pt1 | contig 265610 bp, 222 predicted proteins | sample 9269481 | NCBI WGS metagenome assembly JAESFW01 (sample SAMN14515350, study PRJNA621654) | algae metagenome | isolation source: Lyngbya sp. HA4199-MV5 and co-occurring heterotrophs from soil with... | place: USA: Ahupuaa O Kahana State Park, Hawaii | collected 2009-07-21 | reverse complement strand
AATACATTGACTATTACAACAACGATAGGATCAGGCTTAATCTAAATGGAATGAGCCCGGTACAATACCGGGCTCATCACACTATCCGTTAATTTCAAAAAACGTCCAACTTTTGGGGTTCAGTCCAGTTATCCCCGGGCTTCCTGCATTATGGTGTTATTCTTACCGGCTCAGGTAAAGATTCCTTTCGCCGTAAATTTTCTGAAAGAATTCATCTTCCAAATCCTTAATGAAGTAGATCGCTTCACCGGTCGATTTCATTTCAGGGCCGAGCTCCTTGTTCACATTCGGGAATTTGTTGAATGAGAATACAGGGATCTTGATCGCCCAGCCGTTTTTCACCGGTTTGAAATCGAAATCCTTCACCTTCTTGTCGCCCAGCATCAGTTTGGTAGCGTAGTTCACGTAAGGCTCTTCGTAAGCCTTGCAAATGAATGGTACGGTACGCGATGCACGCGGGTTGGCTTCGATCACGAACACGACGCCGTCTTTCACTGCGAACTGTACGTTGATCAAACCTTTCACGTTCATGGCCAGCGCGATTTTGCGGGTGTGCTCTTCGATCTGGCGGATCTCGTCGGCCGTAAGGTCGAATGGCGGCAATGCAGCGTGGGAGTCGCCGGAGTGGATACCCGCAGGCTCGATATGCTCCATCACACCGATAATGTAAGCGTCCTCACCGTCGCAGATCGCGTCGGCTTCTGCTTCCAGTGCACCTTCGAGGAAGTGGTCGAGGAGGATATTGTTGTCCGGAATGTCTTGCAGGATTTTCACCACGTGCTGTTCCAGTTCCTTCTCGTTGATCACGATTTTCATGCTCTGGCCACCCAATACGTAGCTAGGACGAACCAGCAACGGGAAACCCAGCGTGCGCGAGAGCTCCACTGCGGCGTCGGAAGTACGTACGGTTCCGAATTTCGGGTAAGGAATGCCCAGTTCTTCAAGCAATGAAGAGAAACGGCCGCGGTCCTCTGCCCAGTCGAGCGAGTGGAAGTCGGTACCGATGATCTTCACGCCGTATTTTTCGAGCTTCTCCGCCATTTTCAAGGCTGTCTGACCACCGAGCTGAACGATGACGCCCTCCGGCTTTTCATGCTCGATAATGTCGAAAACGTGCTCCCAGAAAACGGGTTCGAAGTACAGTTTGTCGGAAATATCCGGGTCGGTCGAAACGGTTTCAGGGTTACAGTTCACCATGATCGTTTCGTAACCCGCTTCTTTGGCGGCCAATACTCCGTGTACACAAGAGTAGTCGAACTCGATTCCCTGCCCGATACGGTTAGGGCCTGAGCCGAGTACCATCACTTTTTTGCGGTCGCTAACCACCGACTCGTTGTCAGGGAATTCCTGTGAGGTATTGAAAGTAGAGTAGTAGTAAGGTGTTTTGGCTTCGAACTCGGCCGCGCAGGTATCTACGCATTTGTACACGCGCTTGATGCCCAGTGCTTTCCGGCGGTCATACACCTTGCTTTCTTTGGTGCCGATCAAATGCGCGATCTGACGGTCGGCGTAACCTTTCTGTTTCGCTGTCAAAAGGAGTTCCTTCGGCAGGTCTTCCAGGTCGAATTTTTCGATTTCGTGTTCCAGCTCGATCAGCTCTTCGATCTGGCGGAGGAACCACGCATCTATTTTGGTCAGGTTCTGGATCGTTTTGAACGACAGACCTATTTTGAATGCATCGTAAATGTGGAACAGGCGGTCCCAGCTCGGGTGTTGCAGGCTGTATTTGATAGCCTCCTGGTCGCGGAGCTCGCGGCCGTCCGCACCCAAACCATTGCGGCGGATTTCCAGTGACTGACAAGCCTTTTGCAATGCCTCCTGGAAGTTACGTCCGATACCCATCGCTTCACCTACCGACTTCATTTGAAGACCCAGTGAGCGATCGGCGCCTTTGAATTTATCGAAGTTCCAGCGTGGGACCTTCACGATCACGTAGTCGATCGAAGGCTCGAAGAATGCGGAAGTGCTGCCGGTAATCGGGTTGATGAGCTCGTCGAGGTCATAACCGATCGCCATTTTGGCAGCGATTTTCGCGATAGGGTAACCAGTCGCTTTCGAAGCAAGCGCCGATGAACGTGACACGCGCGGGTTGATCTCGATCGCGATGATCTTGTCGTCCGCAGGGTTCACAGAGAACTGTACGTTACAGCCGCCCGCAAACTTGCCGATACCGTTCATCATTTTGATCGAAAGGTCGCGCATTTGCTGGTACAATGTATCGGGAAGCGTCATCGCCGGTGCCACCGTGATACTGTCGCCGGTGTGCACACCCATCGGATCGAAGTTCTCGATCGAACAGATGATGATGAAGTTACCTTTGCTGTCGCGGAGCAATTCGAGCTCGTATTCTTTCCAGCCCATTACACTTTGCTCTACCAGTACCTCGTGTACAGGCGACGCGTGCAAGCCGTAGTTAAGCGCTTTGTCGAAATCTTCTTCTTTTTCCACAAATCCACCTCCTGTACCACCCAGGGTAAATGAAGGACGGATTACCAGCGGGAAGCCGATTTCCTGTGCGATCTCTTTTCCTTCGAGGAAAGAGCGGGCTGTGCGGCCCTGGCACACGTTTACACCCAGTTCGAGCATTTTCAGACGGAATTTCTCCCGGTCCTCGGTCGTTTCAATCGCTTTGATATCCACACCGATAATGTCCACCTCATACTTTTTCCAGATACCTGCCTTATCGCAATCGATAGCCAGGTTCAGCGCCGTTTGGCCTCCCATGGTAGGAAGTACCGCGTCGATGGGCCTGCCCATCGCCTTGTGTTTTTCCAGAATCTCAGCAATGTACTTCTTTTCGAGTGGCAACAGGTACACATGATCTGCACTGATAGGGTCAGTCATGATGGTTGCTGGATTGGAGTTGATCAGAACTACCTCAATCCCCTCTTCGCGTAGTGAACGGGCTGCCTGAGAGCCAGAATAGTCAAACTCGCACGCCTGACCGATGACGATGGGGCCTGAACCGATAATCAGAACGGATTTGATACTCGTATTTTTGGGCACAGTAAATGGTAATTTGTAGAAATGAAGGAAATACTTGAACAACTTTTGGCAGTTGCCTGACGATTTTGAGCAGGGGTACGTCCAAAAATTCCACAAAGTTAATTCTCATATCCGAAAAAGGACAGGTTGTAGCTTGAAATAACTGTAAAATTTTAAAAATAGGTCATTAATGATCAGTGAGTCAGGTAGTTGTAAAATGTATTTGAGGCTACTGAAATGGCGCGATGGCCGGTGCGGAGATGTCGAAGTCGCGCAGACGGAGCGGAACGTTGCCCGAAGCCGCGAAACGCGTAGGAGAGGAGAGTTCGGGGATATTGACGTAATATCCGAAGCGTACCTGCAAGGTATTGAAGGTGAGATTTTCATTCCGTAGCCGTAATCCGAGCCCGTACCCCTGGTATAACGGGCTCTTCCAGAGATGCGGCACGCCATTCACAAGGCCCACATCCGCAAACACAAAATAGGCGATACGGAAACCTAAAAGGCTTTTGTCGGAGAAGAATACGGTTTCAGTTCCGATGGTCAGTTTCTTGGTGCCGATCAGCCGGTCGTTGTTAATGCCCCTGATGCCCCGGTCGCCGCTGATGTTGAGGTAGTCCAGCGGGTCTCTGTTGATACCTTTTGCAAACCGGATGTTGACAAACTGCCGGAAAAAGCTGTACCGGAAGGGGATAAGGTTGCTGATGTAGGTCACCTCGCCATTGATAACGCCCTGTTGTGCCACGCCGTTTTTGGAATAGGTGCCCAAATTGGCCAGGCCGTAGAAATAGCCCAGGTTATGGGGCAGATACTTACCGGTCGCGAATTGAAGGCCGCCGTAGCCCCGCGCGCCGAACTCGGTATTCTCGCGCCCGATCGTGAGCGCGAACAGGCTACCTACCGGCACGTCCTCCGTCCGCCCGAAGCCGTAGATCAAAACGTCGCGTTTGTAGTTCCGGTTGGAAAAACCAAGGCTCACGAGCGTTGCGGTGCGGTTCCAGTAATTTTTATTGAGGTTCGGTGCCACCTCGGGGCGTTCGTCATAGTTGTATTTGTTATGCCTGAATGCCGTCACGATCCGGGAATTCTGGGCCAGTTTACTGTCGGCAAAGGGGAATTTAAATGCACGCCCTATCCAGAAATCATAATACTTGTAGTCGGTCAGCAGGAGCGTGAGCGAGTCCTTCGATTGCAGTTCCCGTTTCACTTGCCTGGTATTATAATGTCCGACCTCCAAAGCACCGGCATATTTCGTTTCGGTTGTGATAAATCGTCGATTGAAACGAATCGATTGCTCTTTCAGGTCCCTTTCAAAAATCAGGCTGGCCTGGGCGGTAATGAAGGTTTTGCCAATATAGGGAACTGTGTAAATGGCCCGAAACTGGAACTTTCGCACGGAATCCTTCGAATCCCAGCGAATGGCCGTTCGCTGGGAATGCGTGGTCCCGCGGACGTTGATGTTTTCCAGCCCCAGCCCGAATTTATTGAAGGAACTGAAACTCCCCGAGAAATTCAGCGACCAGGAATCCTGAATGAGCACGATAATGTCGGCCATCCAGGTAACATCTTTTCGGGGAATGACAATGATACGCGCATCGACGAACATCCGGTTGGAACGCAAAAGACGTTCCGTGTCTTTCAAAACATGCGCCTGAATATCGTCGCCTTCCGAGAACAGCAGGAAAGATTTCCGGATAATGCCTTCCCGCGTATTGGTGTGAACGCTTTTGCTCAAAAACCTTTCGAGCTGGTTGCCTTTCCGGGTGGTGTCGTAAACCGATTCGCCGAGGATATTTAGTTGCCGGATGTAGATTTTCCGGATCACCATTCCCTCGTAGGGCGTAAACGGATTCGTCTCGATCTCCTTGACCTCGGTAACTTTGCCCTGGTTATATACGTCCCTGAATAGCAGTCGGTAAACGGCCTTTGAGAATTTCGTTTTGGACATCCGGGCTTTGAGGTTGGTGTACCGGATGCTGTCGCGGCTGTGCGTTTCCAGGCTGTCGGGATTTTGTGCCGACGCGCAGAGGGAAAGCATCAGAAACAACAGCAAATATTTGCACATGGGCTATCCGGATTCCAAATCAACTGTTTCTTAACGCAAACGCACGAATGCGAGGTATACACTACTGGCTGTTGACCTCGATCAGCGCCTTGGCCGTCTTTTCCGTTTCACTGGGTGCCGGGGCATTTTTGGTGGCAAACTTGCCGTTAGGCCTGATAATGGAAAATGTTGCAAAGTCAAGCGGGTTGAGGCGGAATAGCAGGTCCATGGCCTGGTTGTCGTCGATCGACATGTGAATGCCCTTCAACCTGTGCCGCACAATGTACTGGCGCAATATCGCATCCGAAACCGTGTAGTTCTCAGTTGAAAAATGTACGAACAAGAACACGATATCTTCCGGCAGCCTCGCTTGCAATGCCGGGATAAAATCCAGTTCCTCGCGGCTTTTAGCGTCCTCGATATTCCATTTCACGAGGTAGATGGTTTTTCCTTTGAGGCCATCCACAATGCCATTGAACCAGGGAGTACCGCGGTCGTTGGACGCAGTAAGATAGTACCCTGGTAATGCTTCGATAGGCGCAGTCCGCACATTTTTGAAATCCACCAGCTTGCGGATATTCGCGCTGTCTTTCACTTCGAGCTGGATAAGCTCGTCGAGCGATTGCTTGAACTGCGGAATGCCGGTCCTGGATCTAATGTGGTTATTGAGCAGCAATTGCTGTGGGTAGGTGTATTTATAAAGGTTCTTGGCCAGGTAGCGCACTTTCAGGAACTCGGTGGCCGTGCTGTCGTACAGATCCCCGTAAATGCGGCTTTCACGTTCATAGTTGAACAGCAGGTTCAGTACCATTTCATTGCGGGCAAAAAGCTTGTTCATGAAATCGAGCTCGCCTTTTTCGGCCAGGCCGTTGCTCGCGATCTGATTCAGGTGCTGGCGGTCGTCTGCGGAAAGGTTTCTGGAATTGTCGCGGATCAGCGCTGCCATCAGTTTCACGGGCAGCGAATTGGTCCGGCTTGGGTTATCGAATTTCTTGCCTTCCACGATTTGGTCGGCATAATTGCCGAAACGGTTTGCCCAAATCACCCGCTGTCCGGTTAGCGGTGCCTTGTCCAGGCGTTTCAAGCTGTCGAGAAGCGGCTTGCTGATCTGGTACTGATTGCTCAATGCGTGTTCATACAATATCTGCAACTGTTCCTCGTCGGTAACCGACTTAACCCAACTATACAAAACAGGAGACGTAACCGTGCTCTGCGTAGCGGCTTTCACCGACCCAAGCCGCAATTCGCCGCGGCTTTCCGCGATGAAACGGGCATCTGACGGGCTTTTCTCCCAGAATGATTTGAAAAACTCGGTACCCAGCGTTCTGCTGCCGTTCAGCCGCTGGTTTTCCGCAGCCAGGTATAAGGGATACTGGTTGTTCGCGTCCGCATTGGCGCCGGCGAAAAAGAACAGTTTTTTAGCCCTGCCGATAGAGTCGCCGTTGAAAGTGATTTCCACCGTTCCGGGCGATCCGAGAAAGGTGGTGAATGCCTTTCCGCCGTAATCCATATAGATTTCTTCCTGCGGGAAAAGCATGGGAAGCGACACGCGGAACGTCCCGTCGGCCTGCAAATCGGCTTGCTTGCTCAGCTCCGACTGAGGTTGCAGGATGTTGTTTCGCGAAAAAGTAATGAAAGGGGCCTGGCGGTAAAGCCTGCCGTTGAGGTTATTGATCCGGCCCTTGATGATCAATGAATCGGTGACTGCGAATGCTGAATGCAAAAAGCCGAGAAAGAGGGCTGTCAGTATGATGAAGCGCATGCGGGTGATCATTAAAATTTAGTAACGAAAAATAACGAGGCTTTTTCATGCTACCAAATATGTACGATTATTTGCCCGAATGCAGGGAAAACATATCCTACGCTCTGTCCGGGTCTGTCGACGGTTCCAGGGCCTTACCGTCTTCATAGCGAACATAAATGCCGTGGTATCTTTCCTGCGCGTCGTAGTCTTTGCGAAGCGGATGCCCTTCCCAATCTTCCGGGAGCAAGATACGCCGGAGGTCGGGGTGGCCTTCGAATGTAATGCCCATCAGGTCGAAGGCCTCGCGCTCGTGCCAGTCGGCGGTACGCCAGATATGGCTCACCGTTGGCACCGATGGCAGGGCCTCTTCGGTGGTATTTCTTGGAAAAATCGTTTTCAGGGTGAGGTCCAGGCCGTAGGGGATGGAGGACAGGTTGTAGATAAGCTCCATGGTGTCGGCTGTGGTGCCATTATCGATGGCCGTAATGCAAGCCAGGTAGTCGAAATACAGCCTTTCGTCTTCGTGCAAAAAACGGCAAACGGCTGCAATGCCTTGTGCGGGCACGACCAGCGCGGGTTGCGGATTCTTGGTTTCCGTGGTGAGGGTGTATTCCGGGAATTGAGCGGTTACGATATCGGTGATTTCCTGAAAGGTCATATGTAGGATTAGGATAAAACGGCTTTCTCTTCTGCGGCTTCCATTTCCAGGAACAGGCTGGGAACGGCTTCCTGCTTGCCGCGGATTTTTTCCTGCAATTTCATAAAGCCGCCGATCAGCGCTTCGGGCCGGGGCGGGCACCCGGGTACATACACATCCACGGGGATAATGCGATCTACGCCTTTTACAACATGATAGCCGTGTTCCCAGTAAGGTCCGCCGCAGTTGGAGCAGCTGCCCATAGAGATCACGTAACGCGGTTCCGGCATTTGTTCATACAGCCGGCGAATGCGGTCGGCCATTTTGAACGTAACCGTCCCGGCTACAATCATCACGTCCGATTGCCTCGGGGAAGGCCGCGGCATAATACCGAAACGTTCGAGGTCGTAGTTGGCTGCGTAAGTTGCCATCATTTCAATCGCGCAGCACGCCAAACCGAAGCCCATTGGCCATAGCGACGACAAGCGGGCCCAGTTCATCAGGTCTTCCGCATTGGTCAGGATAATACCGCCGTCGCCGGTTTTGATTCGTTCACTCATGAATATTTGAAGATGCCGGATTTTGGTACGGATATTGCTTTAAAATACATGATCCGCCTGCAAAACTAACCATATTTGGCAAGAAACCGTTTCAGGCGGCGTTACAAAACAAACACAACCCATCAACTATATGAAACAAAAATTACTCATCAGCTTCCTGCTTTCGGCCTTTTGCTTTGGTATGGCTTCGGCCCAATCCGATTCCACTGTCAGGATCTTCAAAAGCGGGATGGCCGTGTACGTGGAGCTGGGTATGCTTCCGAACAACAAGGCCCTGCGCGACCAGTTGTCGCGTTTGCAAGTGAAGCCGTTCACTTCTTTTATGGGTAACCTCGTGCTGGCACGCCGCACCGAATCCGAAAAATGGTTCTCCGAGGCCAGGATCATCATCATGAACAGCACCAACTACACGTCTGATCGCGACACACGTAAGGCATACCTGAACGGATTCGGTATCGGTACCGACGGCGGGCCGAAGCTCGTGAACAATGCGCGCTGGAACGTGACCATACCGCTCGGCGCCGATTTCATGTTGTACCGGCTGAATATCAAAAGCAATGCCTCGGTGTCGGCCCAGCAGCTGCTGAACAATCCGTCGGCATATCAGGCGGTGAAGCTCTATACCGCCAATATTAATCTGCACGGAGGCATCGGAGTCGATTACAAGATGGATTTCCTTCCCAAAATTCACGAAAAGGTGTACCTGAGCGGGAAGCTGACGTATCATCAGCCCATTCTAGGAAGACGCAAATGGAAAGGCGATAATGTGACCGTGGATGACCTCTCCCGGTTAAAGGTTAACCAGCTTTACGTGCAATTGGGATTGGTATTCTTCCCGCGTCCGCACATGAAAAAATGGACCGGAATGCACTAGTTCAGGAGCTTTTCTTTTCCGCCAACAGGGTACGGAGCTGGTTTTCGAGTATTTTAATGTAGGTGTCCTTGTCTATTTCGCTCAGCGACTCAGGTGAAAAATGCCCGAGTGGAATGTCCTGAACGATCTGCTGTACCGGGCGGTCGGTGATCAGTTCCGATACTGTGGTGTTGAGGACGTCGGAGAGTTGTCTAAGGGTATCGACGCTGGGGTTGGCCTGGCCGTTTTCCAGCTCGTTGTATTGTTCTTCGCTGATTCGGAGCGATGATGCCATGTGGGTGATAGAAAATCCTTTTCGTTCACGCCGGGCGCGCAAGTTCTTGGTAAAAGCCTCCATATTATTTTGTTGATGATGACAGAATGCGTAACAAGCCCGAAAAATCGACATTTTTTGAGTAACTGTCAATATAATTCGATAAAACAACGTCACCTTTTGATAAATTATGGGGTTGTTTATCAGAAAGTTATATATCTAAGAAGGTGTTTAAGAGAGCATTGATGAAATCTGAGATTTGAACTATATTAGAACCGTGATTCTGTAAAATGGGTTTTGGTAAAGAAAAGGTATGGTACATACGATAACGATAGAGACTGAGAATGATAGCGATATGGCTTTGCTAAAAGTCCTGGCGGAGCGTCTGGGCTTGTCGGTCTGGGAAACCTCTGAGCCGGCCGGCGTTGTGAATGCGGACCAACAAGCTGCGTTGAAAAAATTCGCGGGAAGCTGGCGTGGAAATGAATCTGTTGAGGAGTTGGAGGCAATGATCTATAATGCCCGCAATGATCAACCCCGTGATGTTGAGTTATGAGTTATCTGCTGGATACAAATATCTGTATTCATCTGTTCAAAGGTGATGAGCGTTTATTGCAAAAAATCGAAACCGCCAATCTGAATCAGTGCTACCTTTCTGAAATTACTATATTGGAGTTAATGTTTGGCGTTGAAAACAGCGCGCCGACCCGTAGGGAATCGAACCGCGAAAACTTGAAGTGGTTACAGGCCGCATTTTCCGGCAGAATACTCCTGATCGGTGATGGATTCGCCGAATACGCCAGGCAGAAAGTCAATTTAAAACAAACAGGCAGACCAATTGGAGAATTCGACCTGCTGATCGGATCCGCTGCTATCGCTCACAATCTGGTGCTGATCACACGTAATACAAAAGACTTTGTCAATTTGTCTGGAATCAGGCTGGAAAACTGGATTGACGAATAAAACTACTTCTTATACCTTTCATTCACTTTTGCATACAAATCAGCCGGAACCGGTGATTTGACTTCGGGGATCTGAGGCTTGGGAAGTACCCAGTCGAGGTAGCCTTTCGCCCATGCGTAGGCGAGGCCAAAGATGAGGATGCCGATGAAAACGGTCATTTCGGCCATCGCGAACCATCCCCATTGACCATTCGTTTGTTCGATCAGCTCTTTACTGCCGAACACCACCGACCAGGGGAAGAGGAACAGCAATTCGACTTCAAACAATACAAAAATCAATGCGACGACGTAAAACCGGACATTGAACTGGATGTTGGCATTACCCAGCGGTTCTTCACCCGATTCGTAGGTGGTCAGCTTCTCTTCGTTAGGATTATGCGGGCGGAGGAACTTCGCAATGGTGAGCATAACGCCGAGCAATATGAGCGCGGCGATGATGAAGAGCAGGATATAACCGAAATCGGAGAGCATGATAATGTGCCTGTTTTGTGCAAAACTAGGCAAAATGCGCCGTATATCGTGAAAGCAGGACTATTAAATGCTCAGCAGGATGGTCCGGATGCTTAGCCCGATTACCAGCACGCCGACGATCAGCATGAGGGGCTTGCGTTTGATCTTGCCTACAAGCATCGCGCCGAATGGAGCGGCCATTACTCCGCCGACGATCAGGCCGAGAACGACCTTCCAGCTGTCAACCCCGGTAAAAAGCATGAAAGTGATACCGCTGGCGAAGGCTACGGCAAATTCAGCGGCATTCACGGAACCGATGGTATAACGAGGATCGCGGCCTTGTCCGAGCAGGGTGGAAGTAACAATCGGTCCCCAGCCGCCGCCGCCGACCGAATCCAGGAAACCGCCTGCCGCTGCGAGCACGCTGATGCGTTTGGTCTTATTTTTAACAAAAGTCTTTTGCAGCGCTTTGCGGATGATTATCAGGCCCAATACCAGCATATAGAATGCGATGAATGGTTTGATAGCGTTTCCGTCGATGACGTCGGATAGAAGGTATGCGCCTGTGATTGAGCCCAACACGCCTGGTATCAGTAGGCTTTTGAAAAGCTTTTTATTGATGTTTTTGAAACGGAAATGCGAGATCGCGGAAGCGCCGGTGGTAAACATTTCTGCGAAATGCACACTTGCGCTGCTCACGGCAGGGGTAACCCCGAGGCTGAGCAAAAACGAATTGGAAGTAACGCCGTAAGCCATACCCAACGCACCGTCCACGAGCTGTGCCGCCAAACCTACGAGCACATACAATGCAAACTCGCCCGTCAGAAAGCTGGTTACCTCTTCGGTGTTGATACTGATGACGCCATTTGTTATCAGGAGGCCCAGCAACAACAGAATAGCCGCAGCCGGAACAATATACCACGTCGGCGACGAGGGCAGTTTAAGCGAAAGCACTTTGGCAAGCATTACCGTGAATTTTAGAATTTTGGAATATAGAGTTTACAAAAATAGCAAAACTATTTAATCTACGTAATTGATAGATTATTAAATTTTACTTAAAGTGCCTTGCGGTAACGTAGGCTTAGATTTCGCCCGTGACAAAATCGATGAAATTCCCCTGATTGATCCAGTGTGTTGCGGCATCGGGATATGCTTCGCGAAAGGCCTTTGGGAACTTCACTTTCGTGTCTTTCCATTTGAATTCATAAGCGCTCAGTTGATCATTCTCGATTTCCAGCCAATCCAGCTCCTGTTGGTCGTACGTGCGCCAAAAGTGGGTAAGAGGTGTTTTTCGGATATAGGAGTTGTATTTCAACCTTTCCGCAACGAGGTAGTTTTCCCATAATGCGCCGGTATCGGGGCGTTGGTTCATGGGGAGGAAATTGTTGATCAGCGCGTTTCGGATTCCATTATCGAGAAAGTACCATTTGGACGACTTTGTTACTTCCTTACGAAGATTTTTGCTGTACCCTCCGATACGCGTAATGATGAATACCTTTGAAAACAGGTCCAGATACCTTTCAACGGTATTCCGGTCGAGTTGCAATGTTTTCGAAAGCTCGTCATAGGATACCTCTTGGCCGATTTGGTAAGCTATCAGTTGAAGCAATTGCAGCATTTTATGCGAGTAGCGGACTTGCTCGAACATCAGGATGTCTTTCAGCAAATAGGCGCTAACCAAATCTTTGAGATAATCTGTTTTAGCTTCGGCAGTTTCGTTTTTTAAAACCTCGGGATAACTGCCATAAATGAGCCTTGTTTCCAATTGCTGCCTGGTCACAAGGTAATTTTCCTCTTTCGAGAGCTCCATTTGTGCAATCGGGAAAAGCTGGAAGCGGATCTGGCGCCCGACAAGCGGCTCGCCGGTTTTGTTGGATAATTCAAATGCCGACGAGCCGCTGGCGAGAATCGTTAATTTGGGAAAAGAATCTATCAGGAGTTTTAACGATTTCCCGATTTCCGGTACGACCTGTGCTTCGTCGATAATGAGGAGGTCGATGTCAGCCACCCAACGACGAAATGAAGCGACGCGCCTGTCAGACAGCAAGGAAATCGTATCCAGATCCTCTGCGTTGAGAAATAGCGACTTGCCGGTAAATTGTTCTTCCACAGCCCGCATCAAATGCGTCTTTCCGACGCGCCGAGCCCCATATACGATGAGTACCTTGTTGGATGCCGTTTTTTCAACTAGCTGTGAGAGAATATGTCTAGGAAAGTCCATTTTAGCTAAATTTGTTGCATTAACTCAACGAATTTAGCTAAATTTATTGAATATACTCAATGAATTTAGGTTTTATAGCCAGATTATCCGCTGCTCGGATACATGCCCCTGCCCGATAATATCGCGGTAAAGCTCCGGTCTGCGGGCCTGGATGTAGCGGTGGCCGCCGGCTTGCAGGAGCTTTTCGGGGGTGAGGGTCGCGATGGAGAAATCGTTGTCGAGCTTGCGGCATTCGGCGATGATGTCGCCGAATGGGTCGAGGATCATGGAGCAGCCGTTTTTGAGCTGGTCTTCGTCCATACCGATCGGGTTGGAGAATATCGCGTAAATGGCATTGTCGTAAGCCCGGGCGGGGAGCCATTTCATCAGCCAGGCGCGTCCTTTCAGCCCGTCGAACTCCTGCCGAAGGGAGGTTGGGTCGGTCTCTCGGTTATGCCACAGGGCAGGATCGACGAACCCGGCGCCGGGGCGCGTAGAGGGGGTACACATCGTTACGTGCGGCATGAAAACGATGTCGGCACCCAGCAGCTTCGTCGCCCTTACATTCTCTATGATGTTGTTGTCATAACAAATGAGGATGCTGCATTTCCAGCCCAGTAAATCGAAAGTCACATATTGATCGCCCGGCGTAAGGTGGGGGTTAATGAACGGGTGCAGCTTGCGATACTTGGCGACAAGGCCGTTTTGATCGACGCAAACATAGGCCTTGTACATTTTATCGGCTGCATCTTTTTCGAATAAGCCCGCGAGTACGATAATGTCGTGCTCTGCCGCGATGTCTTGCAATGCGCGTATGCTCGGGCCATCGGGAATGGGCTCGGCGATTTCGAGCATTTGTTCCCGGGATAAATTCCGGGCGAAAGTGTAGCCGGTAATGGAACATTCGTGAAATGCGATGACCTGCGCGCCCGATTTCGAGGCGTCGCCGGCGAGCTGGCGGATTACGCTCAGGTTATAATCCTTGTCGCCGCTTTGATTTTCAAACTGGGCTGTTGCGATTTTGATCGGTTTCATAGCTCTGACTTTTTATTCAAAAGTACATGGACGAATTGCACATGTATTGTACAAACCCGACAAGCGTCAGAAACTAATGAGCGAGCCGGATCAGATTGGCTGCGAGGACATTTTGGGGGCTCAGGTACTGGCCGGGCGTGAGTCCCGAAATGTTTTTCATTTCACGGATCAGGTGCGCCTGGTCGAAGAAGCCGGATTCGCAGGCGATACCGGCCAGTGATAATTCGGTGGATTTTTTTCGGAGCATTCTTAACGCTTGCTGCATGCGGGTGATGCCCGCGTAGCGTTTCGGCGAAATACCGATCTGCTCTTCGAATTTGCGTTGCAACTGGCGTTCCGTGGCGCCGGTCAATGCGGTGAGCTGTGCCACAGAAACCAGGCCGTTCCGCGCATGGATAATATGGACGGCGTTCGTTACCAGTGCATTGCTATTGCCTATTTCCTGTAATTGGGATAATAAAAAATGCTCGGCCGCCCGGATTTTATCATCAATCGCAGGTGAGGAAGCAATTCGATCGTTCAGCCATTCGGTATGGGTTTGGAAGCAATCGTTGCACCCGATAATCTGGTTCCTCAGTTCGGATGCCGGTATTTTGAACAATGCCGCCGCGCCGAACGGGTACAGTACCGCGATGAGCAGACGGATATTCCCGTTTGCCCAAACGTTCCGGTAAGTATCCAGCTGGCCGTACAGGAAGCTGGCGGGCAGGCTTGCCGCAACGGAATGCATGTCATTTTGGTAAAAAAGCGGGTCGCCGTAGTTGAACACCACCCCGGTATTGCCATCCGAAAAAATGCGCATGGCCGAATGCGTGTCACTTTCTATGACCAGAAAATGCCGTACGATGCCGGAAAGGAGGGATGTCGGTTTGACCTGCATGATCGATTACCAGTGCTGTGCCCAGAAACTCTGCCCTTCGTAGCCGCTTTGCGCCAGCAGCTTGGCCGCTTGCAAGCTTCGTTTGCCGCTATTGCAGTAGAAAACGATTTTTTTGCCCGAAGGAAATGTCCCTATACTTTCAGGGATTTCGGAAAGCGGGATATTCTCGCCCCCGAAGTTGTCTGCCTCAAATTCATAATATTCACGCACATCCACAAGCAGAACCTGCTCGGGGGCCGCTTCCTGCAATGCTTCGAACTCATCGTAGGTCATTTCGCGCGTGTCGTCGTCGTTCGGCTGTTGGGGCACAACGCCCGGAGATTTCGCAGGCGCGGCGGTTACCGATCTTGAAAATTGGAAGACGGACTGACTGTTGGAAAGTGTATTGATAACCAGTAGTTTGCCCGACAGCGGCTCGCCGATTCCGGTAATGATCTTGATCGCTTCATTGGCCATATATGTGCCGATAATGCCGGGCAGAACACCCATAACCCCCGCCTCCGCGCAATTGTCGCCTTCCTCGGCGTCGGGGAAAAGGCACCGGTAGGTAGGGCCCCCCTGGTAGTTGAACACCGATATTTGTCCTTCGAAGCGCAGAATGGAGCCGAAAACAAACGGTTTGTCCAGTTCCACGCAAAAATCATTGACCAGGTAACGCGTTTCGAAATTGTCGGAACCGTCGATGATCAGGTCGTAACCGTGAAGCAGATCTGCCGCGTTTTCGGCAGTGAGCCGGTCGGGGTAGGCGGTGAGGCGCACAAACGGGTTGAGTACCGAGAGCTTTTCGACTGCGGTAATGGCCTTGTTTTTACCTACATCATCGGCAGAATACAGTATTTGCCGGTGGAGGTTGGTGAGGTCTACGGTGTCGTCGTCGATAATGCCGATCTCGCCCACGCCCGCGGCCACCAGGTATTGCAGGACCGGGCACCCAAGCCCGCCCGCACCCACGACGGCTACTTTGCCTGCGCGCAGTTTTTCCTGCCCTGTCAGGCCCATTTCCGGCATGATGATCTGCCGGGCGTATCGTTTTCGTTCTATCGGTGTGAACATATCAATGCAAAATTAAACCAGCGTCCCAGTCCTTCCAAACCGGCTCGTAGCCCGCATTGCGGATCATTACCGCAATTTCCGAAGGGCTCCGCTCGTCCGAAATCTCGAATTGTTCGAGCGATTCGGGTTCGACTGCGTATCCGCCCGGATTGGTTTTGGAGCCGGCGCTGATGGATGTTACACCCAATTGAATGCAATGGTTCCTGAATTGCTCCGATTCGCGCGTGGAGAGCGACAGTTCCACCTCCTCGTTGAAGATCCGGTAGGCGCAAATCAGCTGCACCAGCTCCCTGTCGTTCATTTCCACTTTCGGTTCGAGGCCACCCGAGAAGGGGCGCAGCCGGGGGAAAGAAAGGCTGTACCGCGTTTGCCAGTAGGTTTTTTCGAGGTAATTTAAATGCAGGGCGGTGAAAAAACTGTCGGTGCGCCAGTCTTCCAAACCTATCAGTACGCCCAGGCCCATCTTGTGAATACCTGCCTGGCCGAGGCGGTCGGGTGTTTCGAGGCGGTAGTTGAAGTTCGCTTTTTTACCTTTCGGGTGGTGCTTCCGGTAGTCCTCCTGGTGATAGGTTTCCTGATAAACCAATACCGAATGCAGGCCGAGCGGGATCAATGCTTCGTATTCGTCGCGGTCGAGCGGCTGCACTTCCATCGATACCTGCGCAAAATGCGGGCGGATCAGTTCCAGTACTTTTTTGAAATATTCCACATGAACGGTCTGGTTCGCCTCGCCGGTAACCAGCAGCACGTGTTCATACCCCATTTTTTTGATCACCTCCACTTCTTGCAGGATCTCGCGGTCGGTGAGCGTGCGGCGGCGCACCTTGTTATCCAGGCTAAACCCGCAGTAGGTACATATATTGGTACACTCATTGGATAAATACAGCGGCACGTACATTTGAATGGTATTCCCAAAACGCTTCCGGGTCAGTTGCCGGCTGAGCCTGGCCATCGGTTCCAGATAGGAGGCAGCGGCAGGGGAGATCAATGCCTTGAAATCTTCCAGTGTCCTTTTTGGCGCCGTCAGTGCCCTTTCGACGTCCGCAGCCGTTTTGGAATAAATATCCTCTTTAACGGTATCCCAGGTATACCGTGCGAATTCTTCTTTAAAGCTCATCCAAAAATGCGGTTAGCGGGCTGCTGGCCACCGCCAGGCTCCCTTTCGATCCTAATCTGGCTTCATAAGCCATTCTTCCCGATTGTACGGCAAGCCTGAATGCCTCGGCCATCGCCACGGGATCACCAGCCACCGCAATGGCCGTATTGACCAGCACAGCATCCGCACCGATCTCCATCGCCTTGGCGGCATCCGAAGGTGCTCCAATACCTGCGTCCACTACCACCGGTACCTTGCTTTGTTCGACGATGATTTCGAGAAAGTCAATGGTTTTCAGGCCCTTGTTACTGCCGATAGGCGAGCCCAGCGGCATCACCGCCGAGGCGCCGGCTTCTTCCAGGCGCTTGCAAAGAACGGGATCGGCGTGGATGTAGGGCAGGATTACAAAACCCAGTTTGGCCAGTTCCTCGGTTGCCTTCAGGGTTTCGATCGGGTCGGGCATGAGGTACTTCGGGTCGGGGTGGATTTCGAGTTTCAGCCAGTTGGTTTCCAATGCTTCGCGCGCAAGCTGGGCCGCGAAAACCGCCTCTTTGGCATTGCGCACGCCCGAAGTGTTGGGGAGTAAATGAATGTGGCCGTGTGCCAGGTGGCTCAGGATATCGTCGCCCGCGTCGCGCACGTCCACGCGGCGAAGGGCCACCGTCACCAGCTCGGAGCCGGAAGCCAGCAATGCTTCTTCCATTACGGCAGCCGAACTGAACTTGCCGGTGCCGGTGAAAAGCCTGGATTGGAATGTTTTATCTGCAATGGTCAGCATAATGCTTGTTGGATTTGGTAAAATGTTTTTTGCGGATCGGCTGCCCCGATCAACGCACCCGACATTGCCACGCCGTGGAGGCCTGCGGTACGGAGCGCTTCGATGTCGGGTGGTGTAATGCCGCCGATTGCGATGATGGGTGTGGAATGGCTTGCTTCCTGCATTCGGTGCATTAAAGCGCGATAGCCTTCGAGCCCCAGAATCGGGCTGAGATTTTGCTTGGTTTGGGTAAACCGGTAAGGGCCCAAACCGATGTAATCTGCGCCCTCGGCGATCCGTCGCGCCACGTCGTCCCAGGTATTGGCCGTGCCGCCGATCACCATTTTTTCTCCCACGAGCGTGCGAGCCTCGGGCACGGGCATGTCCGTGAGGCCGAGGTGCAGGCCATAGGCATCGACTGCCAGCGCAACGCGGGGGAAATCGTTGATAATGAGCCTGGCCCCGTAGCGATCGCACAGCCGGGTAGCTTCCCAGGCAATCGGAAGTACCTCTTCTTCCGTCCGGTTTTTCACCCGCAGCTGAATCCACCGGCAGCCCGCTTCCAGGGCCAGGCGGATGCTGTCGATATGCGACATGCTTTCATTTTCCTGGGAAATGAAATGCATTCGGGCGATCTCCTTGTCCCCAGCGTAAAGCCCGGGGTAATCGATGGCTTTCGACAGGTATTCGAATGCTGAAATTGCATTTTCAGGGTTTTGCCAGATGCTGCCCAGTACGGCTATTCCATCAAAGCCCATTGCAAATGCCGAATGTGAGTTTTCTTCATTAACGCCTCCCAGCGCGATTACTTTGTTGGGAAAGCTGCATTTCTGCAATTGAAAGCCGTCGGGTAGCTTTGCTAAGTAGCCTGTTTTCGAAATACTGTCAAAAACGGGCCCTAAGAATGCATAGTCAAAGCATTCGGAAAGGTTTTGAAGCGCATCAGGCTCATGCAGTGAAGTGCTGAGGGTATAGCCATTGTTTTTCAAATCTTTCAGCTTTTCCTGCTTTTGTACCAACCGGTTAGCTTCCGTAAAATGCAGCCCCGTAATGCCCAACTTTTCCGCCAGCGCATGGTGCTGATGCAACGCAATGCGCCCCCGGAACTCGGGCTTAACCTGTTCGAGCAACGCGCACAACTCCGACTCCGTCGCCTCGGGCTTACGCACGTGTAAGCGCGTAAGCCCGTGTATGAAGAGCTGATTGATGATATCGGCCTCCCCGGATAGCATTTCGGGCCGTGTGATAACGATCAGTTCCATTACAAATAGATTTCGCTTCCCTTCTCCGCAAATTCCCGCGCCTTCCGCTGCATGCCTTCGGCAACGGCTTCGTCGGTAGCCAATCCATTCTCTTCCGCGTAGTCACGTACGTCTTGCGTGATTTTCATCGAACAGAAATTCGGGCCGCACATCGAACAGAAATGCGCTACTTTGGCACCTTCGGCAGGAAGGGTTTCATCGTGGAATTCGCGCGCCGTATCCGGGTCGAGGGAGAGGTTGAACTGGTCCTCCCAGCGGAACTCGAAGCGGGCTTTGCTCAACGCATTGTCGCGGTACTGTGCGCCGGGGTGGCCTTTGGCGAGGTCGGCGGCATGGGCGGCGATCTTGTAGGTGATCACACCGTCTTTGACATCTTTTTTGTTGGGTAATCCCAAATGCTCTTTCGGTGTGACGTAGCAAAGCATGGCGGTACCGAACCAGCCGATCATCGCCGCGCCGATAGCCGAGGTAATGTGGTCGTAACCCGGTGCAATGTCGGTCGTCAATGGGCCGAGCGTGTAGAAGGGCGCTTCGTGGCAATGCTGCAATTGCTTCTCCATATTCTCTTTGATCAAATGCATCGGCACGTGCCCCGGTCCTTCGATGATGGTCTGCACATCGTGTTTCCAGGCAATTTTGGTCAGTTCGCCCAGCGTTTCCAGTTCAGCGAACTGTGCGGCGTCGTTGGCATCGGCAATGCTGCCCGGGCGCAGGCCGTCGCCGAGTGAGAATGCGACGTCGTAAGCCTTCATGATCTCGCAGATTTCCTCGAAATGCGTGTACAGGAAGTTCTCCTTGTGATGCGCCAGGCACCATTTGGCCATGATCGACCCGCCGCGCGAGACAATACCGGTAATGCGTTTGGCCGTGAGCGGAATGTAGCGCAGCAGCACGCCCGCGTGGATCGTGAAGTAATCCACGCCCTGCTCGGCCTGTTCGATGAGCGTATCCCGGAAAAGCTCCCAGGTCAGGTCCTCGGCTTTGCCGTTTACCTTTTCCAGAGCCTGGTAAATAGGAACAGTACCGATGGGTACAGGTGTGTTGCGGATGATCCACTCGCGGGTTTCGTGGATGTTCTTGCCGGTAGACAAATCCATAATCGTGTCGGCACCCCAGCGGCAGGCCCATACGGCTTTTTCCACCTCTTCTTCGATGCTCGACGATACTGCCGAGTTGCCGATATTGGCATTGATTTTCACCAGGAAGTTCCGCCCGATGATCATCGGCTCGCTTTCCGGGTGGTTAATATTGGATGGAATGACGGCCCTTCCCGCTGCTACTTCTTGTCTTACAAACTCCGCGGTAATATGGCTTTTCGGCGTATTGGCCCCGAAGCTGTGGCCGGCATGCTGGTGTGCCAGTGCACCTGCCTTGCCATTCAGCGATGCCAAATGGGCATCAATGCGCTGGTTTTCGCGGATGGCGATGTACTCCATTTCAGGTGTGACAATACCCTTTTTGGCATAATGCAGCTGCGACACATTCTGGCCGGCTTTGGCGCGGAGCGGCTTCGCATTGTGTGCAAAACGCAAATGATCGAGTTTGATGTCCGCGAGGCGCATCCGGCCGTATTCGGACGAAATCGTTTCCAGCTCCTCCACGTCCCCGCGCGAGCGTACCCATTCCGCGCGCAATGCGGGAAGTCCTTTTTTTACGTCGATATCAATGTTAGGATCGGTATAGGGGCCGCTGGTGTCGTAAACTGTAACAGGCTCGTTCGGCTCGCTCGCACCCAGTTTTCCCGGACGCGCGCCGCCATGTATACGCGTGTCGTTCAGCGAAATCTCGCGCATCGCCACGGAAATGTCGTGGATTTGCCCTTTTACATATATTTTCTTCGAATTGGGAAATGGGTCGCGGGTGATGGTTTCCGGCGTTTTTTCTGTTTTCATGATGCTGTTTTTTGGGTTAAATGGTGGGATACAGGGCACTAGCCGCCTTGCGTGGCGGTAATGAGCGTGAGCTGGTCGTTGGGAGATAGCTGGCGTGTGGGCCAGTCGGATTTCGGGACTACCGAATGGTTGATGGCTACGGCGATGCCTTTGCCGGACGGAAACAGCTCGGATACGAGTTGCCCAACCGTGTAATCGTCGGTGATCTGCTTTGCCTGACCGTTTAGGATAATTTCCATTCCTGATTCAGTTTTAAATACAAAAAACCTTAGGAATGGACCTATGAAGAAAAGAATAGACGGAGCTACGTGCACAGTAACTCCTGCTTTTCCCTTCGGCAGTACTAGCTGCATCAGGTTCAAAGGGTATGATCTCAGTCCGCATGTCGGGACACCCCTAAAGTTGAGGCAAAGCTATTCGAAATTCAGGATTTTCAAAAGAATTAGAAAAAAACGTAAGACGGATCGGGGATTAAGCGTGAAATTTTTTAAAATAATAAGGTATTTTTGGCCTTAATATTAAACCTGTATAACGACCTGCTTTATTTTGATGGATTTGATCATCAGAAGTGCTGCTCCTAAGGATCTGCCTTCGCTGTTGGAAATTATCAACCACGCTATTCTGAACACCACGGCTATTTATGATTACGAAGCCCGGACCTTGGATCAACAAAAGGCCTGGTTTGAACAGATGTTCTATGACGGTATGCCGGTGATTGTGGCAGAGTTGGAAGGCGAAGTGATCGGTTATGGGTCCTACAATATTTTCCGTCCGAAAATCGGATACAAATTCAGTGTTGAGCATTCCATTTACCTCGACGAGAAGTCGCGTGGTATGGGCGTGGGCGGTAAATTGCTGGGTAGCCTTATCCAGCGTGCGAAGGAGTCAGGCTTGCATACGATGATCGGCTGCATTGATGCTTCGAACCGCGCGAGTATTGAATTTCACAAGAAATATGGGTTTGTAGAGAAGGGATATTTGAAGGAGGTAGCCTACAAATTCGACCAGTGGCTTGACCTGGTTTATATGCAGTTGTTGCTCGAAGAGGATTAAAGGGAGGAAGGGAGGAAATGGTCAGGAATGGTCAGGAATAGTCAGGGATAGTCAAGAGTGGTCAGGATTAGTTAAAAAAGTTATCTGAAAAATTGACAACACCCGACAATGCTTGACAACACCTGACAATACATGACTACATCTGACAATACTTGACTAAATCTGACAACACCTGACTACATCTGACAATACTTGACAAAAACGCAACGAGGCGCAGCTAGTAACTGCGCCTCGTTGCATTTAATGGGCCCTGCCCGTTTCTACATAAGTATCTTCGTCGCCGGTAGGCTTGCCTTGCCACCAGGAGGCGAGGATGGAGCCGGTAATGTTCATCAATGGCCCGAAGATCGCCGGTGCGAGGCCGACAGTGGCCATTTTACCCATTTCCTTGGCGATACCGGATGCCAGACCGCCATTTTGCATACCTACCTCGATCGCTATCGTGCGGCAGTCACGCTCGCTCATGCGGAAGAGGCGTCCCGACCAGTAACCAAGTGTGTAACCCGACAGGTTGTGGATCAACACGAGTAAGAGCAATGCAGGCCCGATCGACAGCAGGCTGTCGCGGCCGGCGGCGGTGATGATCACGATGATGAAGGCAATCCCGCCCATGGAGACGAGCGGCATAGCGGCGTCGAGCCATTTCACTTTTCCGCTGAACAGCTTGTTGAAGACCAATCCGGCACCGATGGGAATGATCACCATTTTAATAATATCCCACATCATATGCAGCGTGTCGATCTTCACGAACGCGCCTGCGAGCATGCTCATGAGGATCGGGGTTACGATCGGTGCGAGCATGGTGGAAATGGCGGTAATGGTAATGGACAATGCCAGGTTAGCTTTGGCCAGGTAGGAGATCACATTGGAAGCCATGCCGTTTGGTGAGCAGCCGATGAGAATGATACCTGCCGCGATTTCAGGCGGGAAGCCACTGATATTTGCCAGCGTGTAGCCGATGGTCGGCATGATGATAAAGTGGCTGACCACACCGATCAATACGCCTTTGGGCATTTTCACCACACCCACAAAATCACCAAAGCTCATGGAAGTACCCATTCCGAACATGATGATCTGGATCAATGGCGTGATGAGCGTCGAGAGTTTGAAATCGCCGACGGTGAGGAAATGCTGCGGGTAGTACAATGCGGTGGTTACCGCCGCGAAAATCACGGTGGTGTAAGTGAAGCCTTTCAGATTTTCATAACCTCTGAAACTGATCGCCAGCGAAAGAAAGAACGCAATAAAGAAGGGGCCTGCCGAAGGGAGGCTGCCGGTGAAAGCGAGGTAGAGCGCTGTCAGCAGGCAAACCGCGGCGATGGCGGACATGAGCTTGTAAATATTCATATAAATGTATTTAAAATGCAATTTTAAAAAAGCGAAAGAAAATTCCTGTCTGTTTCACCAAACAGGAAATGCGGAAAACCAGGCCGGATTACTCGCTTACCAGGTTCTTTTTTTCATGTATTCGTCTAGTTCCGAACGCTTCATGGGGATTTCGTTCGGGTTTTTATCGAGCCATTTCAGGAAGTCGGTTTTCAGTGCGTCGGTCCATTGGCTGTCGATCTGGCCCGGGGTGTATTTGCCTTCTTTCAGCATTTGAATCCCGAATTTGTCACGCAACGCGATGAACTCGGCAGTCTGCACCACTTTCTCCACCATATGCGAAGGCACGAAGATCACCCCTTCTTTTTTGGCGAGAACCAGGTCGCCCGGAAGCACCACCGCGCGGCCTATGCGGATAGGGGTATTGATGCCCGTTACAACCGCGTCTTTCAGATAGGAGGGATCGAAATCACGCACGAATGCATTGAATCCCGGGATTTTGGAAAGGCCGTCGAGGTCGCGCACGGAGGCGTCGAATACCACGCCGTTGCCTGTTTTGGCGAAGATGGAGTTGGCCAGGTTGTCGCCGATCAGCGTTCCTTCCACGATCTTGCCCATACCGTCGGCCACGTACACATCGCCTTTGGAGAGCATGTCGATCGGCCAGGAGTTGGTGTTACCGATACGGCCCTGCTTGGCACCGCGGTCTTTGATATTTTTCTCGATATCGGGGCGCGAGGGCATGAACTGTGCCGTCAATGCGCGTCCGGCGATCACTACGTCGTCGTGCACGATTTTCCAGTTGCCTTCGAACTGGCAGTTGTAGCCTTCGTTTTTGAGTACTACCCACGCTTCTTCAATATTGATTTCCTTCGCGCGGCGTACGAGGTCGTCGGAGATTTTCGGGCGACCGTCGGGGAAGCGTTCGCCTTTCCATTCGGAAGTCAGGAAAATCAGTTCTTCTTTCGGCATGGTCTGCGCCTTGGCGGTTTGCAGGCCTCCGAAGGTCAGGGTCAGGATGGTCGTTAAAGAGAGAATCGGTAGTTTCATAAGATAAGAAAGTGTACGGCAGGGATGTATTGAGTAGGTAAAATTAGGCAAAATATGGATGGAAGCCCTTTGGGTGCGGCCGCGGGACTTCCATGGTGAGCATTATCTTCTCGAAACGACGATCGGGTTAGTCAGACCGTTGAGGTCGTAAACCACTTTACCTGCGCGGATGGTCACTTCCGCTTCGAGTTTCTGCTTGCCCTGTACTTTGGCGCCGGTATAATCGAAGAAACCGAAGGTACCGGTGTCGTTCATCTGGAACTTGCCTTCGAGCACGCGCAATACGGACACGTCCGCGCGCGAGCCTACCGAAAGGTTACCCAGCTCTTCGCGGTGAATGGCTTGTGCAGGGGCCCAGGTGCTGGCTTTGATCACCGCAGGCAGGTCCATACCCATCGCGAGGAATTTGGACATGACGTTCAGCATATCCTTCATCGCATTGTTCATGCTGCCGGTGTGGATGTCGGTACTGATGGTGTTGGGATAAAAGCCGGTCTTAATGGCCGGGATCGCCTGCGAGAATGCGAAGCTGATACCGCCGTAACCCACGTCGAAAATGATGCCTTTTTTACGTGCTTCATATACGAACGGCTTCACTTTGCCTGCTTTTACGTCCACGATCGGCTCGCGGCTGGCCAGCTGGCCAAAGCAGTGGGTGAAAATGTCGCCGGGACGGAGGTGTTTCATGAAAAGCTCTTCGATGGGCAACACCGGCTGGCTGCCACCGAAATCGATCATAACCGGGATATTGGCCAGCTTGCCCGCTTCTACCGCGCGGTCGGTCGGCGCCCAGTTGTAGCCGTTGAAGTGGGCGAGTTTGATCCCCACAATATATTCAGGATATTCTTTCGCGACTTTGGCGGTAGCGGCAGCGTCCATGTCCTCGACATTCTGCTCGTAGGTGCCGCCGCGCATGCCTTCGCCCACAATGTTCAGGAACGAGAGCACACGGGTGCGCGAAGCGTCGATGGTTTGTTTTTTGAAATCGGGGAACGATTTCCAGCCGGCACAGCCTGCATCCACGACGGTCGTAACGCCGGTGCGGAATGTGAAGCCGTCGGGCGGGAGGGCATTAGGACCGTTGCTGTAAGTCTGGTCCATTTTGGTGCCGAAGAAGTTGTGCGAGTGCATGTCGATCAGGCCGGGCGTAACGAAAAGCCCTTTCGCATTGACCACCTGGACACCTTCCTTGGCATCGATGTTTTTGGCAACGAGCATCACCGTATCGCCTTTCAGGGCTACGTCCATGACGCTGTTGATATTGTTTTTAGGGTCAATCACATGACCGCCTTTGATGACGATCGAATACTTCTGAGCGTGTGCGGCAAAACCGGCAGAACAGAAGAGGGCGGCGGCAATGAATACTTTTTTGATCATGGGTTTTGGTTTAGGAAAGAACTATTATAGTTAAGACAAAAAAACACATTGAAATACCCCATTCAAGGGACGAAAAATTTCAGGCTTAAAAAAGCGATACGGACTGCCGATTTTGGTCGGCAATCCGTATCGGTCATTTACTTCATAAACAGGCAGTGCATGGGCCCTGCTTATTTATCCCACCAAACTACACTCGAAAGCGTATTCGTACCGCCCTGGCGTGTACGCGCTTCGTAAAAATTATCTCTGTTGTACTGTTCCTCCGAATCGGGGATCACAAAACGGGTAGGGATTTTACCGCCTGTGAGGTTACCCGGATAGTTGGTCGGTGTCAGGTTCGGATAACCCGTGCGGCGCCAGTTCGAGAAGATCTCGTATTCGTCTTCCAGGAAAAGGGATACCCATTTCTGCGTACCGATCTGCTCCATTTTCTGCGCAAATGTGCCAGCCGTGTTGAACGGGTTCGCTTTCAGGTAAGCCGCGATTTTAGCATCGGATATGATACCGGACGTTCCGAACAGAGCCCATTGTTTCAAGGCGGAGGTAACGGCGGAGTTATACGAAGCTTCCGCTGTGGCGCCGCTATACCAGCCTCTCAGGCTAGCTTCCGCGAGTAGCAGGTGCATTTCGGCGGGCGTCATTACCAGCAATGGGGCATTGTATTTCAGGATCGTCGCCGGGTTAGGCTCGGAATACTGGTCGAAGTTGGCAGGCTTGCTGTTAAATGCCGCGTTTGGCATCCCGGTTTGCAAAGCAGTGGCTGTGTCGGCCACATACGGTGCCGCAGGCGATGATTTCGTCCAGACAACCGAAATTACATTCAGACGTGGATCGCGAGTCGTTTTCAAATGGTCGATAAAGGTCTTCGCGAACTTTCCGCCTTCCACGTTATCGTCGCCCGGGGAGACGTAATCCGTGCTCATCAATCCCGCCGAGATGAAGTTACGGCTGGCGGTGATAGATCCGTCGACGTACTCGATCTTGGCCAGATCGGCATCATTGGTAATTACACCTCCTGCGATCGCCTTTTTTACCCAGGTTTCAGCCATAGCCGGGTCCGCTTCGGTAAGCCGCATGCCGAGGCGCAGCATCAATGAATATCCGAATTTCTTCCAGTTCGCAATCTGGGTTGCTGCTGCCAGCGATCCGTACATCAGGTCGGAAGTCCCGAAGGTCGCTTTGCTGTTGTCGAATGCCGCGATGGATTCGTCCAGCTCTTTCAGCAGATCGGCGTAAATGGATGCCTGGGTATCGTATTTAGGCGTGAAATTTTTCTCCGTCAGGGCTTTGCCGGCTTCTGAATAGGGGATATCTCCATACAAATCTGTCAGACGGTGGAAAAGATATGCCTTCCAGATACGTGCCGCCGAAAGCTTGTTGATATTGTCGGGAGAAGTTTTCACTGCGTCGATTACCTGCAAAACATCGATTACTGCGCCTGCTGTGGCGGGATCGCCGCCATACAATGCCCAGCTTCCCTGCGAATAGGAGAAGGTGAAATACTTGTCGCCCGCACCCGGAACCTCTTTGTAGGTAGCGAAATGCTGCATGGAGCCGCCGATGGTCAGGTAAGCCGCACCGGTAAAGTTGTTGCTTACGGTTGCGAGCTGCGTCCTGGTGAAGAGGAAGCCTGGTACTACCTCAGTCGAAGCATTCGGGTTCACATTCATTTCCTCGAAATTCTTGTCACAGGAGGAGATGAAGGCGGCCATAGCGGCCATATATGATAGTTTCAGAAATTTGTTCATCGTCACAAAAATTTTGAATGATTAAAACTTCACAGTCAGGTTAACACCGAGGTTTCTGGTTCTGGGTACACCGAATGCTTCCAGACCTTGTGCGTTACCATTGGTGTAGCTCGACTCCGGATCGAAGTATTTGTTACGCTTGTCTTTGTAGAGCAGCGCAAGGTTACGTCCCACGATCGACAGGGAAGCAGACTGGAGCTTCGTGCCGAAAACCGAGAACTTGCCGACCGGCAGGTTGTAGCTCAGGATCACCTGGCGCAGTTTCACGAAATCATTGTTGAATGTGAAAATGCCTGTGTAGTTCTTGTCATTGTCGTAGTAAGTATCAATTTCCTCTTTCTTCCAGGTTTTGGAGTATGGAGCGCCTTCGGGCGTTACGCCGGTTACCGTCAGGCCGGTTTCACGACCTGGGAGGGTCTCTTTCGGCAAACCGAAGCGGTAGGCGTACTGATACATGTTAGAGTAAACGACACTTCCGAACTTGCCGTCGATGAGGATATTCAATGAGAAGTTTTTGTATTTGAAGTTATTGGTAATACCCATGGTCAAAGGAGGAGTACCGTTACCCAGTTTTTCCAGGTTGCCTCTTACAGCGTAACCACTTGCTGTGTTGAACACTGTATTGCCATTGGCATCTTTCAGCTTGTTGTAGCCCCATACTTCACCGTAGGTACCGCCAACCACATTGTTGATCAAACCACCACCTACACCAGTTCCGATGCTCAGAGAAGGAAGGTTATCGGCCAGTTTGACGATCTCGCTTTTGTTGTAGGCCATGTTGTAGCTGATATCCCACATGAAGTTGTTCTCCTTGATAGCAGTTCCTGTCAGCAAGAGCTCGATACCCTTGTTGCTCAGCTCGCCTACGTTCAGCAATGCGGCAGTATAACCGGATGATGCTGCGATATTGCTTTGTACGATGTCGTTAGTTGTCTTGCGGTTGTACAACGTGATATCGATTCCCAAACGGTTTTGAAGGAATTTGGCTTCGAGACCGGCTTCATACGTAGTTGAAGTAAGCGGTTTCAGGTCGGGGTTTGGAACCACCGACGATGAAAGCTGCTGAACAGGCTTCCCGTTGTGTCCACCCACGGCCATGGCATAGCTTTGGTAGATCTGGTAAGGAAGTACGTTTGCACCACCCACTTGCGCCCATGAACCACGTAGTTTGGCGAAGCTGACCGCAGTCGGCAGGTTGAATGCTTCCGAGAGGATCAACGACCCACCTACGGCAGGATAGAAGATACTGTTGCTCTTGCTGTTCAAGACCGAGAACCAATCCTGACGACCCGATACGGTCAGATAAGCGAATCCTTTATAACCCAGGTCGGCAGATCCAAACAAAGAGTTGATCGCGCTTTTGTTATAAGTAGGTATTACCGTGGAGGTTGCCAGGTTTGTAAAGCTGTAAAAACCAGGGATCGTAAATTCCGAACCGTTGAATGCGGTCTGGTCGTAGATGCTTCTTTGCATGTTTCCACCCGCCAATGCCGAGAAATTCAGATCTTCCGAGAAATCCTTGGAGTAGTTCAGGGTCAGCATTCCGTTGGTTTCTGACGACGTTACTTTTTTGGCTTCGTAAGTTCCCAGCGGCTGGTAAGCATTGTTGGTAGGTACTACGAACTCATAGTTGAAGTTGTAGTAATCGCGGCTTACGCTACCTTTGATGAACAGGTTATCCAAAATATCGTACTTGATGTTCGCCTGGCCGAGGAAGCGGTTTTTCTGGTCCTCATTCTTGAACTTGTTGATCACGAAATAAGGGTTTGGCGCAGCGGGTACCGGGTTCCATTCAACTTCTTTGCCGGTAATGGCATCGTAGCCCGGTGCAAGGCTTCTGATATCCACAGTGTTGGCTACCAGGTAAGTTGCCCAGTGCGGGTTATAGTCGGCATAACCTACTTTCGGGCGGTTGTGGCCGTTTTCGATGTTGTATTGTACGACGGTTTCAATGCTCAGTTTTTTACCCAAAAATGCATTCAGATTCAGGTTCGCAATTCTTCTGGTGAACGACGAGTTGGGTACGATGCTGTTCGAGCTGGTATTGTTCAGACCAAAACGGAAGTTAACGGTTTCATTACCACCGGTGAATGAGATGGAGTTGATATAGTTGGTTCCGGTGCGGTAGAAGTTTTTCAGGTTGTTTTTCTGAGGCGAGTAAGGGCGCTCCACACCGTCGAACTGAATAACCGGAGTGCCGTCCATTTTAGCACCGTACGACAAACGTCCGGAGCTTTTAGCCTGTGTTTGCGTAGTAGGTTTCACACCGTCCACGCCCTGGCCATACTCATATTGCCAGTCGGGAATGATTGAAAGGTTATCCACCGAGAAGTTGCCGTTGTATTCCACACCGATACCTTTTTGTGCGCGGCCCTTTTTGGTGGTAATCAAAATCACACCATTGGAAGCACGTGCGCCATAAAGTGCCGCTGCCGGGCCACCTTTCAAAACAGAGATCGACTCGATATCGTCGGGGTTGATACCACCGATACCGTCACCGCGGTCGGTGTTGTTACCGTTTCCATCGGAAGCATTGCCGCCGCCCGGAACGCTGTTGTCCATCGGCATACCGTTGATCACGTATAAAGGTTGGTTGTTACCGCTCAAAGAACCATTACCGCGGATGATAATGCGGCTGGAACCACCCGGGCCTGTCGACATACCGGTTGCGTTAACCCCGGCAATTTTACCGGTCAATGCATTGGCCACGTTGTTTTCGCGGGCTTGTGTAAACTCGCTGCCTTTCACCTCGGTCACCGCATAAGCGAGCGCCTTTTTCTCTTTGGAAATACCCAAAGCCGTTACCACCACCTCATTCAGCGCCTTTGCCTCGGGTGCAAGCTGCACATCCAGGTTGGTTTGGCTGCCTACTGTAACTTCCTGCGTAGTATAACCTACAAAACTGAAAACCAGAACGGCAGTAGAAACCTCGCCGTCGGGAATATCCAGAAAAAACTTGCCTTCTGCGTCCGTGGAGGTACCACGTTGTGTGCCTTTCACGAGTACGCTGACGCCCGGGAGGCCGGCGCCGGTTTCATCCTTGACGTTTCCCGTGACATTGCGTTTGGGAGCCGTTTTGGATGCATTTTCTTCAACAGGTGCCTGTTCGCGGCGCAGGATAATGCGGTCCTGTACCACTTCGTAAGTAACTTTATGCGGGGTCAGAATTTTACTGAGAACTTCGGATAACGACTCGTCCTGAAATTTATAGGATGCTTTCTGATTATTGAAGATCTGAGGATTGTACATGAACTTAACCTTCGTCACATTCTCGATCTTTTCCAATGCCTTGTCAATCTCGGAATTGGCTAAACGCAAAGTCACTTTTTGTTCTAACACGCGCTGTCCGCGCACGTCGTTCGCATGAACGAAAGTGCTGAACGCGATGGAGAGCAGGGCTTGATACAGAGTAATGCGCATGATTTTCTGTAAAGCATGGTGAAATTGTACTCTTTTTGACATAATTTTGATTTTTGTCGGGTTAAAATTCGGCATAATGATTCCCACAGCAGCCTCATTCAGATGCTGTTAAGCGTACACAAGCGGGGGGATTGATCGGGGTCGGTGGTGTTGCAGCATCATCGACCTTTTTTTGGAATAGTAATTAGTAGCAGTTTTGGGTCATAGGCACGGGTGAATTTGTCATAAAGTATTGAGAGAAAGGTATTTTCATTAACATCCTTTACTGTTGATGATGATGCTGGCATCGAGCTGTTCATACTGTGCGCCGATCGTCTTGCAAATCAGGCTGATCTTCTCGAACAACGGCTCGTCGGAGAGTGACGCGGTGAGGTAGCAGTTCTGCATCACCTCCGCATCGAATACGATCTTCACACCATACGATTTTTCCAATGCCGCAAACACTTCGGTGATTGGCGTTCCCTTGAATTCAAATGATTGTCTCTGTATCGGTAATTCCAGCAATTTTGGGTCTGGAATAAGGCTCCTGGTGAGTCGTAACTCATTGGGAGCGAATGTGATCTGTTGATTAGGCGTCAGTACCATTCCGCCGAGTTTATCGTCGGCATGCTGGCTCGCAATCGCTTCCTTCGTCATCGGGAATACGGATACTTTACCTGTTTTTACCACTACTTTCACCTCCTGGTCGTCGAATGCGCTCACCTTGAAGCTCGTTCCCAACACTTTTGTAGCGAGCGTATGTGCATACACGTAGAAAGGTTTGTCGGGATTTTTGGCCACTTCAAAGAACGCTTCCCCCCTCAGGAACACCTCCCGCTTGCGGCCTTCGAAGCGGCTGGGATAGGTGATGCGGCTGTCGGGTTGCAGGAGCACCGAGCTGCCGTCTTCAAGGATCACGAGTTTAGCCTCTTTCCCCGAATTCACCGCCTCGATCAATGGTTCTTTGATCTGGCTCAGTATTACCTTGTATTGATCCGACTGTTTTTGAGAAAGCGTTTGCTTGTTGTACCACCATCCGGCGAACATCAGGATCAGCACAGAGGCTGCCATATTGTACCAGTTGGGTCTGAAACGCAGCCATATCGACGATTTTTTCGCTTTGTTTTCGCCAATGGCATGCGAGAGCCGGTAAATTTCGTTAGCCACTTCTTCATCTGAAATACGATCGAATACCGCTTCCGTCGCAGCCAGGAAATTCCGGGCGCTGTTGACGAGTTCCAGTTTGTCCGGATTATGTTCCAGCCATTCGGTCCATACGGCTTCATCGGCGGGGTTGTCGAACAACACCCAGCGTCTGAAAGATGGATCGGCGGCCAGTTCCTCCGGAAGAAAATTGCGGTAATGGAGCATATCAGGCAAATAATAATATGGCTAATTTTAATAAGGATGCGAGAACATTGGGTCAATACTCTTCTTTTGGAAATTAATTTTTGAAAAATTTTGAAAGGGCGAACAATGTGCGGTATGGGGCCGCTGGGGGGATGAAACTGACAGTTGTGGTTTCTCACGGGAAGGAAATGCTGATCGGGCCGCAGTACTCAGAGATATTGTTTGACCCATTGAAACCTTCGCAGCTGGATGGCGACCGCCCAGCTCCCAAGAAGCGCTGCCACTAGCGTGATTACAAACTTGCCAAACGCAGGAAGCGGCATTTCCAGCAACCAGTACTGCATCCACAGCACAAATGGGTAATGCAGCAGGTAAATCAGGTAAGCGTGCTGGGATAACGAGTCCCAGGCGGGACGGTGTTTTTTGACCAGGGCTCGAAATGTGGTCATGAATGCGATGCAGCTGAATGTACAGGACGACACGTAAATCGTGTAGTAAACGAGGTATCCTTGAAATTCGGTCAATGCGGCATTTTTTACGAGCGAGGTCAGGTAGGGCGACGAGATTGTCAGTAACGTATATGCTAGTCCGCACGCGAGGAGCCAGAGCGGCCAGCGACGGACGAGTGCGGACGACGTACTGAACATTCCTTCATTGAAACTAATGTGCCCCAGCCAGGCTCCGAGCATGAAATAGCCGAAATACAATGCAGCGCGGCTGATTTGAAAATCAAATGGCCCGAAACCGGTCCATTTGTAAGGTCCGAGCCAGAATGCGAAAGGAACATACAGGGTAAATGTGATTAAGAGCAAGCAGAGGATTATTTTGCCTGGGTGGTATTTGTTACGGGCACGGTTTGCGGGAACCGCCAATTTTGGCGCGAACACGAAGTACAGGAGTGCGAATGCGATGTTGAAGACAAACAGGATCCATATGAACCAGGGCGGGCCCACAGGCCATTGTTCGACGGCGAAGAAGTCTGTCAGGTATGCGCGCAGGTCACCGCTCCCGTGCGCGAGCAGGTAGGAGGGGTAATGTGCGATCAGATTCAGGCATGTACCTCCGATCAGGAATGGAAGGAATAGGCGGTAGAACCTGTCGCGGACAAATGCGCCGGGGCTCTTTCGTTGAATGCTTTTGACCACGAACAACCCGGCGATGAGGAACATGAGCGACATGAAGAAAACGTCGTTGAAGTTCTCGAAAATGTCCAGGCCGATCCACCGGTGCGTGTCGACTACCGGATGGGTGGAGCGGATGTAGGCAACCTTGTCGAAGCTCGCGAAAGTAGTGTAAGCGAGTGAGGAATGGTGGGCAACTACCAGGACGGTCAGAAATGAGCGGAGGTAATCGACCCAAAGGGTTCTGCTGGGAGTTTGTTGCATGGGCGAGGCTTTGTTACCGAAAGGATGCACCAAATGAACGCCCGGTTGCATGCGGTCGGGAGACAATGAAAAGTTTTCGCAGGGGGCTGGATTTAAACGAAAGGATTTTGCGGCCGAAGGTTAGAATTGCAGCGCGAAGCAAAGCATCAGCAGGTTGCTGATCGGATGAATATGCTGTTTGAGTGCGGTGATGGCTTTGAAAAGAAGGTTGGCTACCGATTGCCGGTTGACCTGCATGAGGTCGGCGATCTGCTCGTTGTCCATGCCTTCGAAGTATTTGAGGAAAACAGCCTCTTTCTGGCGACGGGGCAACTCTTCGATCGCGCAACGTACCTTGACCTGGTTTTCATTCAAGAGCTCGTTCTTTTCAATTTCCGTTTCGACGGTCTGGTAGTCGGAAACCTGGTGTGCTTCGTCGATGTCGAGGAATGGATGAGAGCCGTTGCTGCGGCGGAACTCCTGCATGAGCTGGTTGCGCAATGCACGCAGGAAGTAAATGGTAACGAATTGGATTTGAATATTCTGGCGGCGCTCCCAGATGTGGATCATCAGGTCCTGAATGGCGTCTTTGATGAACTCCCTGTCGGCGGTAAAATTGCAGGCGTAGTTGAAAAGCGTGCGGTATTGTTTGTCGGCTAGTTGGCAAAATGCCAGACTGTCCCCGGCCTGGCTTTGGTGCCAGAGATTTAAAAGAACTTCATTCTCCTCAGCGATACGTTGTTTCTTGTTCAATTCTTATCGGGTCAGTTAAACAAATTAACTGTTAAATCGCCATAATCTAAAATATAAGTCCGACTTTATTTTTTGTGAGCGAATTTAATCCTGGTTAATTGTATTATTCCGAAATAAAAGTTTGGCAAAAATGCCGTAAGTGGTTGATAAGAGGGAAATAGTTACTTTGGGAAGTAGGAGGAAAGGAGGAACCGGAGGACGGAGAAGGGACGAATGGAGGCTATTGAATGGTAAGAAAAAAGGAGGGAAGGGAACCTTCGTCCCTTTCCTCCTTTCTCTATTCTCGCTTTTTAAACGTATGCGATGCAGTCAATTTCAACGAGAGAATCGCCTGGTACACCGCCATATACCGCTACGGTGGTGCGGCATGGTGGCTTGCTGCCGAAGCGGCCTTTGTAGGCTTCGTTCATGGCTTTATAGTCGTTCAGATCGTGGAGGAACACCGAGCATTTCAGTACTTTTTCCATAGATGAACCTGCTTTGATCAGCTCTTTTTCCAATTCGTCGAGTACGTGCTTGGTGTGCGCCGTAATGTCGCCGTCGAAGTGCGCGCCTTTACCGGCAACAAAAACGAGGTTGTTGAATTTGGTGTGGCCGGAGAAAAGAGGCACGTCCTGGTACATTTCGACGTCACCTACTTCTTTTTCAGGTGCTGGTGCGGCTATTTCCGCCTGCACTTTTGATACAGCGCCGATGCCCGCGATGCCGGCAACCGATGCGAAGAGTTTTTTGATAAGAGATCTTCTTTCAGATTTCATAACAGATTGATTAGAGTTATATGTAGGACGAGATGTATTACGAAGTTTTCTTTTTGGCTTTTTTCGCCAGCTTATCGTTGGCAGGCAATGTTACCTTCCAAAGGCTTCCTCCGGCTTTGTTACCCCCTTGCTTGCCGCCATACTCGATGATATAGAGTGTGTTGCCGATCAATAGCGCATCGGTAGGGGCCGTGAAGTTGTTGATAATGCTGGTGGTTTTGGTTTTGTAATTGTCGGTCTTTTTGTCGTAAACCATTTCCAGGTGCAGGAGGTCCTTACCGTACCGGCGCAGTGGGTTCGGGTTGACGACACCGTTACGCGGACCGCCTGTATAGCGGATCACAAAACCGTCGCCGGTAAACTCTTTGCCCAATGTATTGTGGGTATCGAAGAAAAGTCCCAGCGGCGACGAGTGCGCGTTGAAAGTCCCCACGGTAGCACCGGTCGTATCGCCATCCATTACAACGCCGGTTTTACGGTCGCGGTATTCGTTGGCATCCGGGCCCATGTTCTGCACCGAAGGCGAGAACTTCACGCCGGCCGGCCGTTTTGGGAAGTCGGGGTCGTTGTGGAAGTATTTCATGAGGAATGCGAATGCAAATTTGCTCAGGAAAGGGTCTTTTTCCGGGTCCGGGTTAAAATCCGGGAATTGCTGCGGATTTTCGATGCCGCCCATTACCCAGGGGAATCCGTAGTGATGGCCCTTGCGAACCCAGAACATGTCTTCGGGGTGATCGTAGTCGCCGGAATTGGAAACGGCAAAAAGATTGCCCTTCGCGTCGAAGGCCATATCGTAGGCATTACGGATACCTTCGGCGAAAATGTAGCCGTCGGCTTTCAGTTTGGCCAGATCTGTCGAGAGCAAAAGATCTTTGGAGTTGATCGGGAAGCGGAAAATATTTGCCGTGAGCGCGTTGTCACGTGCATTGGGGTATTCGCCACCATTATCCTGCACTTCGCCGTGGTCGGTGCGGGCGCCGGTGTTGACATAAATGTACTTGCCGTCCGGGCTGATTTCCAATGCGTTCCAGCCGTGGTCGAAGGTGGTTTTATTGGCACCGTATTCAACGGTATTGAAAACGACCGACATTTCCGGCTTGTCTGCGCCGGGCGTACCGACGCCCGGCTTCATTTCGTAGCGGACCATCCGGCCTTTATTGCCTTTGTTGTTGTTGACGCTCACATTCCCGGCCAGGAAAAGGGTATTGCCATGAAATGCGGCACCCTGCAAGCGGGGAATTCCGTGATCTTCGACAGATAGCAGCTTCTTGCTCACCGGCTTGCCATCCTCGAGGACGATTTTTACCACATCTCCGAAGAATGTGGTGTAGTACATTTCGCCCGTAACGGGGTGCTGGATGAGGCGCACCGCTTCGGGTTCCACCTTCATGTACTCTTCAATGGTAATGTCGTCGCGAAGTGCTTTGGGGACGGAGGTGGTGACCTCCCGTTGTTGTCCGAAAGCATGGAACGTCATACCCAGGGCGAGTACCGACGTGAATCCGGACTTGATAATGCGGCTGTAATGTAACATAGTGTTTTAAGGGGTCTAGGATATTTCAAAAGGGTATTACTCGGTTTTGCCCAAATGCCGGATGTAGGCCACAAGCTGCCAGCGCTGCTCGGCCGTGAATACATCCTGGAACGGCGGCATATTACCTCGGCCGTTCGACATTTTCCAGAACAACGAGCCATCGCTTTGGGCTTTCACCAGCGTGTCGTGGAAGTTGGCGGGTTTCTGGCCCAATGCACCACCTGCGGCACCATCGCCGTAACCGCTTTCGCCGTGGCAGGAAGAGCAGTATAATGTAAACAGCTCTTCGCCTTGCGCGAGCGTGAGCGGCTCTTCGTGGTATGGGCTTTTCAGCGTATCAGCCCAGGCCGGTGCCTTCCAAGGCTCCTGGGTATGGTGTGTGAAAGTGTGCTTTTCGGAAGAAAACCCCACGAGGCCTATTCCGGAAAGTATGATGAAGCTTGCGGCTATAATGTTGTTTTTCAAGATGAATATACAGAAATGGTGGATTAGTTGCTTTTGCCATTCTTCCCCCAACCCCTCTAAAGGAATACTCAATTGCCGGAGAGTAATATCCGCTTAAACGGGGTTGGGAGATGAATGGCGTAATATCTTGTTACTTGATCGACGCCCGGACTTTGGTTACTTCCTCGGTCGTGACCGGGCTCGCATTGTTGCCGAAATTGCTTCGGATGTGGGTCAGTACCTCTGAAATTTCTTCGTCTTTCAAAAAGCTGTGCTGGGGCATGACGTTGTTATAAGCCTGTCCCTTCACTTCTATCGGACCTTCCAGGCCATTCAGCAATACCTTGATCAGCCGCTCTTTGTCGCCGGTGACCCATTCTGCACCACCCAGTGGCGGGAAGCGTTGCGAGTCGCCCATGCCGTTGCGCTGGTGGCAGGCAGTGCAATACACGCTGTAAACCTTACCGCCCGCAACGGGTTTGTCCTTATCCAGGTTGTCGTTCACGAAATCAGGCGTGCGGATGTGCGTCATGGTCTTGCGCTGTTCCATTTTCGCCAGTGCGGCTTTGGCGAATTTCTTCTTGTTGCCTTTGTAGGTCACTTTCCAGATCTTGCCTTTTTCTGTTTCGGCGAGGTAAATGGAGCCGTCGGGGCCCATGGCGATACCCATCGGACGGTAAACCGCGTCGCTTACGTTCACGATTGGGTCAAGGCCTGCAAAACCATCCGCGAAAACCTCATATTCACCTGCTACCTGGCCATTTTTAAATGGTACGAAACCAATGAAATAGCTCGACTGCGGATACGGCGCCCGGTTGGTGGAGCCGTGGAATGCGATAAAAGAACCGTTTTTATAATGCTCCGGAAATTGATTGCCCTGGTAGAAAAGGATATCGTTAGGCGCCCAGTGGCCGGGGAAACCGATCAAGGGTTTTTCATACTGATCGCATTGGCCTACAATTTTACCATCACCTCCATATTCCGGGTTCAGTACCTTCTTGGCTTGCATTTGGTCCCAATAGCAATAGGGCCAGCCGGCGTGAGTACCTTCTTTAATCCGCAAAAACTCCTCGGAAGGCAGCATGGCGCTTTGCCAGCCATTGTACAGCTGCGGCCAGAGGCGCAAAAGATCGTCGCGGCCGTGTTGCACGGCGTAGAGGTTGTTGTCCTGGAAATTCCAGTCCAATGCCACGACACTGCGTAAGCCGGTCGCGAATTTGGTACCGTCTTTCTGCAACTGCCCTGTTTTGTTCGCGTCGAATTTCCAGATACCGCCGTGGTCTTCGAGGATCGGGCATGGGTCCATACCTTTGGAGCCGGGTGTGCGGTTTTGTTCCTGGCAGGCGTTGGAATTCGCGCCGAAAGGCACGTACATGAAGCCCTTATCGTCGAATGTGATCGGCTTCGCGATGTGCTCGTGCATGCCGTGCGGGTGATCGTCCGTGAGGATTACCTCTTCCGGACTTTCCGGCACCAGCTTGCCGGGCGTAAGTTTATAGCGATACACCACGAGTTCGGAGCTGAAATACAGGTAACCCTTGTAAATACGCATGGCCGTCCCGTACGCGCGCTCTTTGGCAGCGCCGCCAAAACGTTTGATAATATCGGCGCGGCCGTCGTTGTTGGTATCGCGAAGCGCAATGACCGATTCGCCTTTATCGGCAAACCTGGCCTTTACATAAATGTCTCCGTTGTCATTCACCGCAATATGCCGTGCGCGGCCGGGAAGACTGTCTACGACCACCGTAGCTTCAAATCCGTCCGGCAAAAACAAGCCGCCATTTTTGGTATTCACCACCGGCAAGTCCTGGTCGGAATGCTGCGTAAACCCGAGCGCCAGCAGCACAAGCAGGGAAGCAGACCATTTTAAGCGTTTTTTTAACATAGGTTAATTAAAGAGGGGTTCAGGTGATTCGGGACTGATGGTCTGTGGTCAATCGTCTATGGTCGGCCACAGAACATAGGTCGCGTTATTTCGTCAAATATATCGGTGTCGTGATGCCATTTAAATCATAGACAATTTTTCCGCCCATGACGGTCAATTCACATTCGAGTTTTTCTTTGCCTTCTACTTTATAGCCGGTTTTGTCGTAAAAGCCGAAGTTACCTTTGCGCATCGAAAAAACAGCTACGTCGGCGATGGCGCCTTCGGTGATGTGGCCCAGTTGCTCGCGGTGGATCACTTTCGCGGGTTCCCAAGTGCTTGCCTTGATGATCGCCGGCAAGTCCATGCCCATGTTATAGAACTTCGACATAATGCTCAGCATGTCCTTCATCGATCCGTTCATGCTTCCGGTGTGGAGGTCGGTACTGATGGTATTCGGGTAAAAACCGGCTTTCATCGCCGGGATGGCCTGCGAGTAGTTGAAGCTCGCGCCGCCGTAACCTACGTCGAATACAATGCCCCGCTTGCGTGCCTCGATCGCGAACGGTTTTACTTTTTGTGTGGCTTCGTCCACAATGGTTTCTCTGATATTGCCTTCGAGCAATGTGTATGCGTGTGTATAAATGTCGCCAGGGCGGAGGTGTTTCATAAATAGCTCTTCAAGCGGAAGGGGAGGTGTACTGCCGCCGAAATCGACCATAACCGGCATATTGGCCAGTTTGCCGGCTTTCACCGCATTATCCACCGGTTTCCAGTCCTTGCCCTGAAAATGCGCTACTTTGAAGCCGACCACATCGTTGCGGTTTTTGATGGCGACCCCTGCGGCCAGGTTCGGGTCCATATCGGCGGTGTCCTGCTCCCAGTTTCCGCCGCGCATACCTTGTCCCACGATATTCAGGAACGAAAGCACACGGGTTTTGGAATTGAATATCACGTTGTTTTTAAACTCCGAAAACGAATCCCAACCGGCACCGCCCGCGTCGACGATGGTTGTCACGCCTACGCGGAAGGTGAAGCCGTCGGGTGGTAACGCCACCAAACCATTACTGAGGTAATGGTTTGGCTCGGTACCAAAAAACACGTGTCCATGGATATCGATCAATCCGGGTGTAACATACATCCCTTTGGCATCCACCACCTGGCGAGCCTCCTTCGGATCGATATCCTTCGCCACTTTTTTGATCTTCCCTTCGAAAATACCGACATCCATCACCTGATTGATATTGTTCTTCGGGTCGATCACCGTGCCGCCTTTGATCAGGATGCTGTATGTCTGGGCATGGGAAGCCACACCGAGCAGACATGCCAGAAAAATGAAAAGGATGGACCTGTGTTGCATTTTACTTCTTGAAAAAGGTTTGGGTTTAGGAAGAGTTAAATGGTACTGTACATATTTAAACAACTGCTTTCGACAGTTCTTCTTTCAGTCTGGACGCCACGATTTTCTCCTCGCCCGATTTGAGCATCCAGGTTGTAATGGTCAGCGAATTGTTTTCGCCGGTCATTACCTCGATCGACGGGTTGCCTTTCCGCAGGCTTTCCTGTAATGTTTTCACAGGCAGGCTCACTTTGGCGGCATCCCACGATACTTTCAATGTGGGGGTATGGTTACCCAGTTCAGGGACGGTCACTTCGGTTACGACACCCTTCACGCTTTTTACAGCGTTCTCGATGGTAGCCACGCGGTCTTCCCATATTTTCCACTCTTTTTTGTGATCCATCTTCACGAAATTGTCGAGTGCGACATACATGCCGAGGATCTCTTCTTTATTTACCTTCATACCACGGCCGATCGTCGAGCCACGTGGCGGCATACTGAGACGGGCAGCATCGATATATTTCTTTTTACCCATCAGGATACCCGCACTCTGCGGTCCGCGCATCGCTTTTCCGCCTGATACGCACACGATGTCGAAGCCCAGGTCGTTGAAACGCCAGAGGTTTTCAACCGGCGGCACGTCGGCAGCCATGTCGATCATCGTGGGGATACCGTTCTTTCTGGCGATCTCGATCCACTGCTCGTGCATGATCTGCCCCTTGTCCGACTGGATATGCAGGAACCACATCAATGCGGTCTTTTCATTAATGGCTTTCTGTAACTGCTCCACCGTTTCGATTTCGATGATCTTGCAGCCGGTGTTGGTCAATGCATGCGAATAGCCGATGTTATGGCCTTTCTGGATAATCACTTCCGATTTCATGCCGGTACCTTCCAGATGCGGCAATGCTTCCACTTTCTTCTGGTCCATGCCCGTAAGTACGCCCGCGAGGCCCAGCGTCAGCGCCGAGAAGCAGCCGGCAGTCACCACCGCCGATTCGGCATGGGTAATGGCGGCGATTTTCTCGCCTACCTTGGTTTGGACTTCATCGAGCATCATGAACTCCTTCGCGGCGCCCTGGATCGTAGCCACTACATCGTCCTGCATGAGCGAACCGGTCATCATAGTGTAGGTACCCGCCGCATTAATAAAAGTACGGATGCCCAGTTCTTTAGCGAGGTTGCGCACAGGAGCCTTGGCCAGGAGGCCGGCAGCCTCGGCAGTGCCATTGCCCAGGAATCCGCCCAGGAGAGGAACGGTGGACAGATGCTTGATTAAATCTCTACGGTTTATCATAATGGTTAAGGACTGAATAGATTGGTTAAAGGCTTGACAAAGACGGTTTAGACAGTATGCAGAGTAAGGATGCTTTTTATGGGCCTCAATACTCTGTTTTGTAGGATTATTTTTTTAATAAACCAAAATTTAAAAAATAAACTTTGGTCAATACCGTTTTCGATGCCTTTTTATTCCGATTGAGTGGTTTTTGAAAGTGCCTTCCGTTAAAAATGTTCCGGAAGGCACTTGTTTTCCATCAGAATTGCTAGTTTTTGTCCCACCAGAGCGGTGTCGCCGCATTGTCGGGGCCGCCGAGTAATTTTACAGCCGCCTCTACCGCCGTACCGTTGTTTTGTTTCTCCTGCAACAGGAATGGAATCCGTCTTACTACCGCTGTGGTAGGAACGTCGGTGTTCACCGAATTAACCACAGGATACAGCTTCGGAAGCCTCGTGCGGCGGAATTCCGCCCAGGCTTCGATACCGTCCGGATACACCGCAAGCCATTTTTGTGTGGCGATTTGCTCTCTTTGCACGGCCTCGCTCGCACCCCATTTTACAGGAATGTTGGAAAGTGCTGCGGATTGCTGCTGGTCGCCCGGCGCTACCGGCGTTTTTGTACTATTAATATAGGTGGTAACGGCCGCGCCGGTAATGCCCCAGCCTTCCATGGAAGCCTGGATACCTTTTTCATAAAACGACTGCGCCGTTCCGCTGCCCACATTCCAGCCATTCAAAGCTGCTTCCGCCAGTAAGAAGTAGGCCTCAGCTGTGTGCATTACATCTTGTTTAACAGCCAACTGGCGATCCCAGGCCGAGCCGCCGCCGGTATTACGTATCCAGCGCTCGCCGATATTGGAGTTGTTGTCGTTGCTATTGGCGGCTACGGCTAGTTCCGTTGGCCCCAGGCCGTTACGTATACCTTCGTAAGTTTTGGTAAGGAATGCAGGCTGGAAGTAAATGCCGATACGGGGATCTTCATAGCCTTTCAGTACTGATTCCATAGCCGCGCTCATGCGGAACTCGCCCCATCCCGAGATAGTCGCAAGGCCGTTGTTGTCGCCGCCGAGCAGGCTTTTCGCCATGTAAGCGTTATCCGCAACGTCGGTCAGCAGGCCGCCGGCAATCGCTGCTTCGGCTTCTGTTTTAGCCTTTGCAGGATTCACCTTCGAAATGCGGAGCGCGAGGCGCAGCCGCAGGGTGTTCGCGAATTTGATCCATTTGTTCACATCACCGCCGTAGACGATATCGTAAGTACCGTAGGGCTTGTCCGTTGTTTTGCCTTTGAGCAATGCAGTTGCCTCTGTCAGGCGTTTGAAAAAGTCGTTGTAGATTTCTTCCTGCGAATCATATTTGATTGGCGTTGCGTCCTTGCCGGCTTCGGAATACGGAATTGGACCGTAGTAATCGGTTACCCTGTGGAACGCGAACACCCACCAGATATTAGCCAATGCATACTGTGAGGTGGATTTGTCGAGCTTTGTAAACAGGATTTGCAACTGTGGCACTACCTGCGTGTAAATAGGGTTCCAGTGGTTGTCGATCCAGGTCGGGTGCATGAAATATCGGTCCGACTGAAAATTGGGCGTAGTAGTCGCGAAATATTGGGCATACAAATCGGCGAACAGGTTTTGGGCCGTTTGGTAAGTACCCGCGGCGTACGACGACTGTTGCTGCGCACGTGAGAACAGATAAGGCAGCTCGGAGTCTGTAATGCCGGTAAGCGCTGTCCGACTGGTGTTCAGTTCTTCGAAATCACCTGTGCAGCCTGCCACGATCAGTGCCGAGCCTGTTAGGACGCTAATTGTGGTTGCTCTGATGTATTTATTCAATGCTAATTTCATGTTACAGTATTTAAAGGGTCTGTCTATTAGAATCCAACTTTCAAATTCAAACCAACAGTACGTGTTGAAGGGAGGGCTCCATATTCTGACCCCTGGAAGTTACCTGCGCCCAGGTTCACATCCGGATCGAATGGAAGTTTACGTTTGGCCAGGCCTGGAATATCCATTTTGGCATAACCGCGGTAGATAAAGAACAGGTTACGTGCAGTAAGCGAAAGGCGCAGCGACTTGATGAACATGCCCGGAGGGGTCGGAATGTTATATCCTAGTGTTGCCTCTCTCAGACGGAAGTTCGTAGTCGAGTAAGTGAAGAATTCACCCCACGTATAACGTCCTTGTGAAACGGTTTGCCAGAAAGTCTGCGCATCGATCGCTACATTGTTTTGTTCTCCGGTTTCAGTTACAGCCGGCAATACCCAGCCACCCTGACGGTGTGCTTCGGTATAGTCTGCCGTACCGTCGTAAGCCAGGTTACCATCTGTTCCCGAGGTCATTACGCCACCTACGCGACCATCTACCAGGAAGCTCAGAACGAAGTTTTTGTACGAGAATGAGTTGTTCAGGCCGATGGTGAATTTAGGATTGAAGTTACCCACGATGTTGTCGAACGCAGTTGCTACCGGAAGTCCTTTCGCATTGACGATGTAGTTGCCGTTTGCATCTTTTTTCCAGCCGAATGCTTGCAAATCCCCATATGAGCCGCCTTCACGGACGATCGCGGTAGTGGTGCGGGTGTTTCCGCCCAATGTAGCCGTTTTGATAGTCTCGTGAAGCTGCACAATCTTGTTCACGTTACGCGCAAAGTTCAGGGTAGCATCCCAGGTCAGTGCTTTGCCTTTTAGCGGGGAAGCGGTCAAAGAGATTTCAAAACCTTTGTTGTTGATTTTACCCGCGTTGATAAACTGATTCTGGAAGCCTGTGGGCGTCGCCTGTGGTAGCGTGAGCAACTGGTTCACAGTGTTGGTGTTGTAGTAGGTGAAGTCCAGCCCGAGTTTTCCGGAGAACAAGCGTAGGTCAAGGCCTAATTCCGTCGAGGATGAAATCTCCGGTTTCAGGTTTTGTGCCGGGCGAGTTGTGTTGCGGCTAATGTAGCCGCCTCCGTTACCGCCTTGCGTAAATGTGTAGGTTTGCAGCAACCGGTAGGGATCGGTGTCGTTACCCACCTGTGCCCATGATCCGCGTAGTTTAGCGAAACTGATCACTTCCGGCAACTTCAACGCTTCGGAAAGGATTACATTACCTCCGAAAGAGAAGTATGCGTAGGAATAGGGTTTAGGTAGGGTGGAAGACCAGTCGTTGCGGACGGAACCGTCGATGGTAATGAAATCGCGGTACGATAACGACGCTGTTCCGAACACATATTGTAGTTCCTTCTGGCTGAATGCCGTCACCTGGGTCAATGCGGCAGCGAATGACAAATCGAAGAAGTTTGGAACGGTGAGGCCGGTTGTCGTCCCGCCTATCTGGGAGTATTTCTGATAAGTCTGGCCGGCACCGAAGTTGTAGGTCAAATGAAAGTCTTTGCCCAAATTGTTGTTACCCGAAACGATGAGGTCCATGTTGCGTTCGGTAGTTTCGGCGGTCCAGTCCTGGTACGAGCCACCCGATCCTGCGAATAGCAATGTATTGTTGTAGAACCCGCGGTTCACGCGATCGGCATACCAGTCGTAGCTGATACGGCCTTGTACGTTCAGCCAGTCCGTCAGTTCGTATTTAACGGAGCCCAAAGAGATCACACGGTTACGTTTTTCCGAATCAAACGTGCGGTTGATCGTCCAGTAGGGGTTCATATAAATACCCGAGCTTGCCCAGTAAGTAGGTTTGCCTGACGCGTCCTCGAAAGTTTTGTATTGATTTAAATCCACACTGCGTGGGACTTTGTACAAGTTCATAGTCACCGAGCTCTCTTCACCCGAACGCGGTTTGTTTTGGATGTCGGAGTTGATGTAGGTGATTTTGGCATCGGCCGAGAGGCGCTTGGTAATCTGCGTATTCAGGCGGAGGTTGAAGGTATGCCGCATCAGCTTGTTGTTCGGCAGAATACCCTGGTTGTAGTTGTTAGTATACGAAAGGTATGTCTGGATTTTTTCAGAACCGGCTGAAATACCGATAGAGTTGTTGGTCGAGACCGCCTTGCGATAGAAATCCTTGATGTTATCCGGAAAGGTCTGCATCGCTGGTCCCCAGCTCTGGCTCGAATTGGTGCTTTCCTTACCGCCGCTTCCCTGTCCGTAGGTGTTTTGAAGTTTGGGAAGCAGGAACGGGGCCTCAACTACTACACCGGAATTGATATCGGCGGATACCTTGCCGGCTTTCCCTTTTTTGGTGGTGATCATGATAACCCCGTTTGCCGCGCGGCTTCCGTACAGCGCGGAAGCTGCGGCACCTTTCAGGATGTTCATGGACTCGATATCATCAGGGTTAATGTTGGCTGCACCGTCGCTGCCGTTGATACCCCCAAAATCACTCGTTACCTGACCGCGTGCGGTGTTGTCGATCGGGACGCCGTCTACCACGAACAATGCATTGTTGTTACCGGCAATGGAGCGGTTACCGCGAAGTACGACGCGCGTTGCCGAACCCGGGCCCGACGAACCCTGTGTGATCACCGCACCGGCAACTTTGCCAGAAAGCGTGTTTACAAAGTTTGCATCGCGCACGTCTGTCAGTTTTTTACCATCGATCTGCTGGGTCGCGTACGTGAGTGTCTTCGCGTTGCGCTCGATACCCAATGCAGTTACCACTACTTCACCGAGTTGCTTCACATCTTCCGCCAGCGTTACATCGATGGTCGTTTTGCTACCTACTGCGATTTCTTGCGATACATAGCCAATGGATGAAAACACCAGAATGGCATTTTCGTCGGGCACATTGATCGAGTAAGTACCGTCACCACCTGTCGACGTGCCCTGATTGGTCCCTTTCACGAGGATGTTTGTTCCGGGAATGCCGGCGCCGGCATGGTCTTTCACAGTCCCTTTGATTTCCTTGGCGAGATTTACAGCTGCCGCAGGCTGGATTGCCTGGCTGGTTGCTTTTTCCTGCTTGCTGCTGATCACGATGTTGTTATCAACTTGTGTATAGCCCAGTCCGGTGCCGTTCAGGATGGTTTCAAGTACTTCTTTCACCGGTTTTTTCTCAGCATGAATAGAAACCTTTCTTTTCTTATCGATGCGCTCAATGCTGGTGATAAACTTGAAATCACTTCTTTTTTCAATGGCGATGAAGGCATTCTGCAGTGTCACTTCTTTCAGGTCAAGTGAAATCTTCACTTCTTCAATGCCCTGAATGGATCGTGAGGTGCCCGAGCGCGGCCCGGCGGAGTGCGGCGCTGCAGCAAAGAGCGGTTGAACGAACATCAAACATGCCAGGACCAAGGCCAAGCCTCGCCTGAGCGCCGTTCCTGTGTTCAGGTAGGTGTCTGGTAACTTTTTTTGCATACTGTTTTGAGTAGATTGAGGTTAAATGGATTTGAGGGATTCAATTATTATATCAACTTCATAATAATTCATAGTCAAAACACCTTCCGTGAGGCGCGTGGAAACGCGCTTCAGATTTGGTTAGGGATGCTCAAAAGTAGGATGGAACGGGGCGCCTAGTGGCATGTGCCACCTGTGATGGTAACAACGTCTCTACCGATCACATAATCAAATGAATTGGACATACTCAGCAATTTTAGCACATCGTTCAACGATGCATTGGAATTGAAACTGGCCATTACACGGCATTTGCCAATGGTGCTCTTAAATACAATCTTTTTCCCGAAGCGCTCCTGTAATGCCTGCATCACTTCGTCATAAGTATTGTCCCTGAAAACAAGCTGGCCCAGGTGCCAGGGTGCAATGTTTGCGACGCTAACGATATTGATATACGTTTCGTCCTTTTCGGTATTAATCACGAGTTCCTGCTCGGGAGTCAGTTGCGTAATCCGGACCGGTTCGCCTTCCTCGATCTCCTTGCTAACCTCCACTTTCCCGGTCGCAACCGACACCGATGCAGTCTCGTCCCCATTATAGGCTTTTACATCGAACGACGTCCCCAGAACACGGGTGGAAATCTTGTCGCTCCTCACGATAAACGGTTTTTCAGGATTGGGTACCACTTCGAAAAATGCCTCTCCCTGCAGATAAACCTGCCGCTCATTTCCGTCGAACACTTTGGGATACTCGATTTTACTGTTCTTATTCAGCCAAACCTGCGTCCCATCGGATAGCTCGATGCTCACCACTTCCTTTGAGCCGCTTACCCTCGTTTCCATTGCAATACGGGCTGCATTGCGTGTCTCGTGCGTCCTGCTCACCAGGAAATACCCCAGCCCTGTTGCCAGCAAAACCCCGGCTGCTGCCATCCAGGAGCTTATTTTGAAATACCGTGATCGCTCCTGTATTTCTTCTTCGGCGGGACCTCCCTGCTCGGCGATTTTAGCGTGCAGCCTCGAAAGTCCGCTGTCCAGGTTGAATGCCGGATCGTTTTCCGGTTCTTTTTCCTGCTTCCACGCCGCTTCTATCTGCCGGAACAGCAGCATGTTATCATATTCTTCAAGCCACCATTCCATCGCCAGTTTTTCTTCCGGGCTGCATTCGCCAGCTAGATACTTGGCGATAAGGGGCCATGGTGTGTGATCGGACATCAAATTCAGAGCTTTCTAACGTTAGGACAAAGAAAAAATGGGCATACCCCCATCCTTCCAGAATTTTTTTTAAATCTGATAAGTTTTTTGCAGAAGTTTCAGCTGCTTAATGGCCTTACCCATTTGGTTTTCTACTGTTTTGGCGGAAAGGGAGAGGATTTCGGCGATTTCGTTGTAGGTAAATCCTTCGAAGCGGTTGAGCTGGAAGATCGCCTTTCTTTTTTGCGGGAGATAATTGATGAGGTCTGTAATGCGGGTTTCGAGCTCGTGGTACATCAATTCGTCGTCCGGGCCGGGCGTTTCTTCGATGATATCGTCGCTGAGCTCTTCCATAATGTGTTTTTCCTGCTTCATGTAATTGATGCAGGTGTGCCGCGTGGCGGTGAATAGGTAGGAGCGGACGTTCTTTTCGACGGTCAGGCTGTCGCGCTTTTCCCAGATGCGGAAAAAAACATCGGCTACGATTTCTTCCGCGAGGTCCTTACGGTTGTTGAGGTAAGTGGCAAAACGGCATAGTGAGTAATAGTATTTCCGGAAAAGGCAATCCAGCGCCCGGTTATCTCCTTGCTTGATCAGGGAAATAAGAAGCAAATCATCCTGGCCGTTCATCATAAACTGTGGCTAAATTGGGTATCAGGTAATTCCAAAACTTTATTCAATGACCTTGTCGGGGCGTCCGGGGTGATCGGGATTTATTACCTTATTTAGAATCTGTACAAGTCAATTTTTGTGCCAGACATCAAAATAGTAATATTTTCTTTGGTGTATTTTAAATAATAACGAAGAATAGCATTAGGATTTCTAAAATTAAAAAAGTTGATAGAAAATAAGCGCCAATCGCTGAAAAATTTATTCGATAATGTTTTTTCAGCAACTGGCGCCTATTTCTCAAAGAGGCGGTATCGGGGTAGGAACTAGTTGAGGAACAGCTGCTTCACGCACACGGGTGTAGGCGCGCTGATCTCTTTCCCGGTATAAGTCAATTGGCCTGTGGCGGCATCACGCTTGAAGAACACGGCATTATCATTGTCGCGGTTGGTCACGATCGCAAATTCGCCCTTCGCGTCGATCAGGAAATTGCGTGGGTGCTTGCCATGCGTATCCGCGTGTCCGGCGACGGTCAGTTTGCCGGTTTTGGCGTCTACTGCGTAAATAGCCAGGCTTTCGTGCCCACGGTTGGATGCGTAAAGGAACTTACCGTCGGGCGAGAAATGGATATCCGCCGCATAGCTTTTGCCGGTAAAATCCGATGGCAGCATGGTGACGCGCTCGAACGGTACCAATGCGCCGGTCCCTTTCACGATCTTGAACGAATTCACCACCGAAGCCAGTTCGCAGGCGGAATAGCCGAAGTTCCCGTTGGGGTGAATGGCGAAGTGGCGCGGGCCGTCGCCTGCCTTTACTTCCGCGTAAGGAACGGAACCCGGCGTGAGCTTGCCGGTCTTGGGATCCACGGCGTAGACCATGATTTTGTCGATGCCAAGGTCGGAAGCATAGATGTATTTACCGTCCGCGGAAGGAATAATCGAGTGCATGTGCGGCTTTTGGTCGGGGCGGCCTTTGTCCTGAATGGTATCGGCCAATGCGCCAATGCTGCCGTCCTGGTTCAGTTTGTACACGGCCAGATCTCCACTGCCGTAGTTTGATAAATAAATGAAACGGCCCTTTGGATCAACGCTTACATGGCAGGGGCCACGTCCCTGGGCGGGTTGGGTATTCAATGCGGTGAGTTTACCGGAGGTCTGGTCGATCGCGTAAGCCGAAACGGTGCTATTGCCTTCATTGGCAGCGTAGAGGTACTTTTTGTTGGGGTGAAATTCGAGGAACGACGGGCTGGTTTTGCTCGTCAGTACCTGCAACTCCTTGAAAGAGTAATCGCTGCGGTCGAATTCGTAGACATAAATACCCTCGCCTTTCTGCGTATAGGTACCGAGGTAAAGTATTTCCTTTTTGGGTTTCTGCGCAAAAGCTGTCATAGCCGACAATAAAAGGATGAATGAAAGAATGGTTCGTTTCATGATTCAGGAAAATATTGAGATAGATTATAATGCAATTATTCGAATACTAACGTGCCGAACTTGTTGAATTCGTGGAAGCTGCCGCCGGTTTTTTGCCATGAGTAATAGGCGGTTTCGCTGTCGTAGTCGATGCGGTAGAAGTTGCCGCGCCATTTGTCGCCCGGTTTGGGTGCAGCGTTGGCAATGGGGTTCATCAAGGCAAACGGGATGAAAAATTCGGCTTTCCAGCCTTCTACGGCCGCCATGCTCTTCTTCTGTCCGCCCTGGGTGCTGGTTTCGTGCTGTACGCGGTTACGCTCGTTGTAATGCCAGGGTTTCCAGCCTTGCGCGCGGCCTTTGATGTTCGGGACGAGGATCGCCAGCTCGTAATTCAATGGCGAAACTTCGTATTCGAGGTAAATGGGCATGGAGGTGTCAGGCCAGAGAAATACTTCTACCACATCCTCTTTGAACAACGCGCCGAAGTCTTCCATGATGGTCGAGGTCAGCTTCTGGTCGGTGCAATCGAAGAGGAAATACATGCCCTTGTCGGAGTAAAGTATTTTGACGCGGGTTGGGAACTGCTTGCCGGGCGTGGGCTGGTTGGGGCCTTTCTGGACGGTGAGGTTGAACCATTGCGCGGCGGCCCAGTTGGAGGCGGTACCTTCGCCGTTTACTTTGAAGTCCGTCGTTTTCCGGACGGTGAGGGAAGAGTCGGGAATAGCGCTGGCAGCGTGTCCCCGGTACATGAGGCCGCAGGCGAGCAGTCCCATGAGAACAATTTTTTTCAACATTCAATAAAAAGGGTTAGGATTGGGAAAACTGGTTCAGGTATTGCCAAGTGTGTTCATTTGCAGTCAGATGAGCCGATAATTATCCGGCGATGCAGGCATTCCGGCGCAACAGGCGACGATTTTTTTTCTCTCCGGCAATTTCAAGAGGTTTTTACATTTTACCAAATCATTATTTTTGTAGTGTCAATTATTGATGAAATCTTTCGACAGGAAAGAAGATATGGTAGCGGAATATTTTAATAATTTAGGTCGTACGTTTAAAAATTGAAAACATTTAACAAAACACTGTCATGATACGCGAAAGTGGAGAACTGGCCTTTGCTGACATCAGCGAGGCGATTTTAGAACCAGCTGTTTTCCCTGACTACCAAGGGAGCACAAAAAATACCCGTCCGGTAGCGCAAGATCCCTACGGAGATGATGACGACGAAGATGAGGACTTTGATGAGGATGCCGACGATGAAAAAGTCATCGACGAGTACGATGAAGATATAGAAGATCGCGAAGTAGTGATCGAGGACGGTGACGAACTCCTCAGAAGACTGGACGACTTCGATGATGACGACGACGATTTCTGATAATCGTTTGAGAATTAAGACCTGCCTCTGGATCATTTCCAGGGGCTTTTTTATGCATGGGTTATGAGTATCGAAATGAAGGTTGTGCCTTATTCACCTAAATTGTTTAATTCCTCACCTTTCCTAAACCCATGCGTTCAACCGAATCCAATGTTACCCAAAGCATTACACAGGTAATCGCTGCTTCTTCATTAGGTACTTTAATTGAGTGGTATGATTTCTACATTTTCGGGAGCCTGGCGGTCATTATCGGCCAGCAGCTTTTCCCGAGCGACGCCGGTGCCTCGGCACTGATCAACACGCTGGCGATCTTCGCCGCAGGATTTATTGTACGTCCCTTTGGCGCATTAGTATTTGGTCGCCTGGGCGACTTAATTGGACGTAAGTACACGTTCCTGCTCACGCTCGTATTAATGGGCGGTTCCACGTTCCTCATCGGGCTCATTCCTTCCTATTCGAGCATCGGTTACGCCGCTCCGATCCTGGTTTTGATCCTCCGCCTTGTGCAGGGGCTCGCGCTGGGAGGTGAGTACGGGGGCGCGGCCACGTACGTAGCCGAGCACGCGCCCGTAGGCAGGCGAGGCTTCTTTACCAGCTGGATCCAGACGACCGCCACATTGGGATTGTTCCTTTCCCTGGGTGTGATCGTCCTGACCAAAAACATCCTTGGGGCCAAGAACTTCGCCGACTGGGGATGGCGCATTCCGTTCCTGGTGTCGATCCTGCTCGTCGTTGTATCGATTTACATCCGGATGAAGATGCACGAATCGCCGGTTTTCTCGAAACTGAAAGCCGAAGGAAAAGTCTCCGCTAACCCATTGAAGGAAAGTTTTCAGAAGAAAGCGAACTTCAAAATGGTGCTTGTCGCATTGTTTGGAGCCACAATGGGCCAGGGGGTAGTGTGGTACACCGGGCAGTTTTACGCGCAATCCTTTCTGGAAAACACTTGCAAGCTCGACTTCAACGAATCGCGGTACATTCTGCTGTGGGCGATTGTTTTCGCGACGCCGTTTTTTGTGATTTTCGGTTCGTGGAGTGATAAGGTGGGCCGCAAATGGATCATGCTGACGGGCATGCTGCTCGGCGTTATTTGTTACCGGCCTATTTACCAATACTTCCTCGATGCCACGAACGTGAAGGAAATGCAGAAAACCATGCTCCTGAGCGAATCGGAACCGGTTATCGAGCGCGGTCTGGTACCCGATAAAGCCGACTCGCTGATTACGACCACCGTCACCAAAACGCTGACGAACGGTATGACTTTCAAGGAATCGAAGGTGGAAATTGTACCCGAAGACGTGCTGGCCGAGGTGCCTGCCGTGCAGACGGTGATCAAAGATGTGACCCTTTCCCAGGGATCATTTATCATGATTATCGCGCTGGTATTCTTTCAGGTAGTGCTCGTTACGATGGTGTACGGCCCGATTGCCGCGTTCCTGGTGGAGCTTTTCCCGACACAGATCCGGTACACTTCCATGTCTTTACCTTACCACATCGGAAATGGCGTTTTCGGCGGATTGGTGCCATTTATTGCCACGTTGATCGCCTCGTTCCAGGGCTCCACGCCGCTTTCCGGGCTTTGGTACCCGATCGGTATCGCCGCATTGTCATTCATCATCGGTGCCGTTTACATCGACAACCGGCGCGACGATCATGTCATGGACTGAATTTTGGAGAAAAGCATTTGACATTTAAATAACCAATACAAAATGAGTGGTTTAAAGAAAATACTAGGTTTGCTCTGGATCGCATTGGGTCCGGTTATCATCATATTCCTTTTCATGCAGGCATCCGACAAAATCGCTGCCGCAGCCGAAGGCATCGCCCGCACGAACACGACCCTGCAATGGGCGATCATCATCCTGATTTTTATCCCTATTTGCACCGGACTGGTGATCTTCGGGTACTACGCCTGGAAAGGGGAGTACGATCATTTGCCGGAGAGTTCCGAGGAGCTGTAATGAACGATCGGGTGAATAGTCAGGTTTTGTCAGGAATAGTCAAGAATTGTTGGTAGATGTTTTGATAATTATTTCCATACCGGACAACTAATGACTATACTTGACCACAACTGACCATTCACCCATCGCGCCGGCGAACCGGTAAATATTCATCATGCAAACCGACACCTTCATCCTCTCCGCAGCCCGCACGCCGATCGGCAGTTTTGGCGGGAGCCTTTCTTCGGTACATGCTGCAAAACTTGGTGCCACGGCCATTCAGGGGGCATTGACAAAATCGGGAGTCGATCCGGCTTCGGTCGATGAAGTCCTGATGGGTAATGTGGTTTCTGCGAACCTTGGCCAGGCGCCTGCGCGGCAGGCCGCTATTTATGCGGGATTGCCGGTTTCGGTGATCTGCACGACGGTCAACAAAGTGTGCGCTTCCGGAATGAAAGCTACTGCGTTGGGCGCGCAGGCGATTCAGCTGGGCGATGCGGAAATTGTCGTCGCAGGTGGTATGGAGAACATGTCCCAAATCCCTTATTACCTTCCGAAAGCACGGAATGGCTACGGTTATGGCCATGGAGAGATTATCGACGGGCTTCTGAAAGACGGCCTTACCGATGTCTACGACCAAATAGGGATGGGTGTTTGCGGCGATCAAACAGCTTTGAAATACAACATATCTCGCGAGGCACAGGACGAGTTCGCAATCCGTTCGTACCGGCGGTCGGCAGAGGCGACGGCCAATGGGGCGTTTGCCGGGGAAATTGTGCCAGTTGAAATTACCTCCGCGAAAGGCGAGACTACGATCGTGAGCGAGGACGAAGAATATAAACGCGTCAAATTCGATAAGATCCCTACATTGAAGCCGGTTTTTTCCAAAGACGGAACCGTAACAGCGGCCAATGCCTCGACGATCAACGACGGCGGTGCGGCGCTGGTGCTGGCTGGCAATGCCGCGGTAAATGCACGGAACCTGAAACCCATCGCGCGCATTGTCGCCTACGCCGATGCGGAGCAGGAACCTGCCTGGTTTACGACCACGCCCGTGCTGGCAACCGAAAAGGTGCTAAAAAAAGCCGGTCTGAAAATTTCGGACATCGACTACGTCGAAGTGAATGAGGCATTTGCCGTAGTAGCATTGGCATACATACAGGCACTGAACCTGGATGTCGAAAAGGTCAATGTGTTGGGTGGGGCCGTGTCGCTGGGGCATCCGCTGGGGGCGTCGGGTGCGCGCATTGTCACGACATTACTATCTGTTTTGGAAAAAAATAAGGGCAGATATGGCCTCGCTGCCATTTGTAATGGCGGCGGCGGAGCTTCTGCGATGATCGTGGAAAGGTTGTAACGATCAGCGGATCAGTACTTTGAGACGATTGTAAAAACCGGTGCTTTTGAAAGTGAAGGTTTTGTGCAGAATGTAGTTGCTCACAAAGCTGAAACCCATTCCGATCACGTAACAAACCATTTCGGTTACATTTACTTCCTTTTTGGCGAAAGAGAATTTCACTTTGTAAACTTCCATCCCCAGGTAATCGATCAGGAACTTCGACGAACCTATCGTGAATGCCCAGGTAATGAAAAGGGAAACCATCGATACCATCAGGAATTTTACCATTTCACGGCGTGTCTGGTTGCTCCGGCGCGCGTCGAATGCGAAGAGCTTCGTGAGGGTAAAACCCCAGAAAAAACCGATAATGTAAGAAGGTACAATGGAATCGCTCCAAGAGATATTGAACCAATCCTGAATAAGACTGCTGGAAACTAACTGGATCAATGCACCGGTACCCGCGACAAGAAAATAGGCAATGATATCTTTGGGATTGAAGATCTTGTTCTGCTTGATTTGGGTCACTGGTGTGTTAGTTTGATTGGAACGGCGAACCTGATTGAGGCCCCAATATTAGAAAGAAAATGGTCTGGAAACAAAACAGCACTTCCTAATTTGAGTAAGTGGGCTTCCGATTTACTCCCAAATTCCTTTACTTTAATACCAATCTCAGTATCGGTCTGAGGTATAACTTCTAATGGGATCATCAGTGAAAAAACTCTACATATGGTCTGTTATGGCAACATTTGCCGGTCTGACCTTCTCTTGCTCCGCCGCATTACAGCGTCGTTACGATCAGCGGCATGGGATTTCATCATCTTCGTCCACGTCGTCGACCGACCGGTCGTCACGCGCCCCGGACAATAGCCGGACTACCGAAACCGCCGACGCGACTTACCGTAAGGATTATGACCGGGTAGTGGATGGCAATGGTTCCGTTGCAAATGTGGCCACTCCTGCCAGCGGAAATGCGGATTATAACCAGCGTTTGCTCAACCAGTATGCCGATATGGATAAGCTGGCGGAAGTGGTTCTGTATGAGTTGGATAATCTGGAAAACCGGTACAACAACCTGCTTAACGAATACAAAAATGCAAAATCGTCGTCACGGCAGGTAATGGCGATGGAGCTGGACAAGATCAGCGACGACCGGCTGATGCTTTACAAGGCCTACGCCAACATTTACCGCAACGGAAAGTCCGATTGGGCGAATGTAAAACGTGATGTGGACAATACGCTGCGCGAGTACCGGAAGAAAAACTGATTACCAGCCGGCGCCTTTGGTATTGGTTTTAATGCGGCAAACGTAGCCGTCGACGGTCATGTACAATGTGGTGCCGTCGTTACCCCAGGCACAGTTGGAGGTGAGTTCCCCCATTTCAATGCGGCCGAGCAATTTTCCGGCCGGGCTGATAATGAGCATTCCGCCCGGCCCTGACGACCACAAGTTGCCGTCTTTGTCGATTTTAAGGCCGTCGGGCAGGCCCGCCATGCCGCGCTTGCCCATCGCTGTTGCGTCGTAAATGAGTTTTCCCTTGCCCGCATTGCCGTTCGCATCGAGCGGGTAGGCCATCCAGATCGACTTTTCTGGATCCGATTGTGCTACGTACAATGTTTTGCCGTCGGGCGAGAATGCAAGCCCGTTCGGGCGGTTTAGGTCGCTTACCTGCATAGTCACTTTGCCGTCCTGATGAATGCGGTACACCCCGAACTGCGGGATTTCGCGCGTCGGGTCTTCGTGTTTTTTCATGAGACCGTACGGCGGATCGGTGAAGTAGTAATCGCCGTTGCTGTGCTGCACCACATCGTTGGGGCTGTTGAAGCGCTTGCCTTCGAAACGATCCGCGAGCGTAATCTTGCCGCCTACATGCAATGGCATCGCCGAAATGCGGCGGTCGCCGTGCTCGCAGGAGACGAGGCGGCCTTTGTTATCGATAATGAGTCCATTGCTGCCGGGCTCGTCGCTGTAAACGCCCCGGCCTGTGTAGCCCGACGGTTCCAGGAATACCGAAAGCCCTTCCTTCTCATCCCATTTGTAAACCTTGTTCTTCGGTACATCCGAGAACAGCAGGTAACCACCATCTTTCACCCACACCGGCCCTTCCGACCATTCGAATCCCGAGGCCAAAACCTCGATCTTTGCGTCTTTGGACAGCAGTTTTTCAAATGCGGGATCTTCATAAACAATCTTGCCCATGGTGGGGTAGGACTTTTGCGCCATAGCAGTACAGGTCAGCAGGACGATCAGACAGGTGGAAATAATACCGGATTTCATAGGGGATGCATTAGCAGTACCGACATCGATTTAGCAATAAAGAACCGAAACCTCGCTTACCTACTGCTTTTCGGTGCGTCGTGCATTGCGCAAAGGTGCCAGGATCACGCTCGAATGCGGTGATAATTTACTCGTGGTCAGTCTGGTTTTGTGTAATGGGTCCGTCGAGAACAGCACTTCTGTGAATTGTGATTGTTCCTCCGGCATTTGAAATGCTATTTCGGTGTCTCCCAAATTGTGAATAACAACGAGCGAGCGGTCGGCGTGCGGACGGAAATAGCCCAGCAACCGGTCATCGCCAAGTCGCACGGGTTGCAGATTGGGCGCGAGGACCTGGTTTAGCGCAGGCTCGGTCCTGCGCAGGTGTATGAGGTTTTTGTAATGATTGAAAACAGAAGTTTTATCGGCGATCTGTACCGAAAGCGGCGCCACTGTTTCCAGGGTAGTAAATTCGGGTTCGATCCAACTGGTAAGCTGGGGATCATCGGGTTCGGTGGTCCAGAGGAACGGCTCGCGGATGTATGGATCAGGTTTCAGGCCGAGCATGCCGATTTCTTCACCATAATATAAATACGGCTGCCCGGGAAGTGTGAGCAAAATACTGGCCGCCAGTTTGATCTTATCGATGTCGCCACCCACAACGCTCCCGATCCGCTCCTGGTCGTGATTGGTAAGCATGATCGCATTCACGAACAGCGGGTTGTATTTCTGGAACAGTTTAAAACTCGCCAACAACTTGTCGATAATCTGCTCATCGCGTCCGGCTATGAGCATGCGCTGCAATGCGAAACTGAGATCGAAATGGAAGGTGGCGTTCAGGTTGCGGAAATAGGGCGCTACTTCTTCGGTATCGGCCCACACTTCGCCTACCGTGAATGCGCTTGGCTTGGCTTGGCCGACGATCTTGGAAAAAAACTCCCAGAAAGTAACACTCTGCGCCGTATCCCAAACAGGGTAAATATGCCGCGCCGCGTCCAGCCGGAAACCGTCGACACCGACATCATTCAGCCAGAAGCGCACAATTTTGGTGATTTCCTTTCGCAAAGCCTCCGAGTGGTAGTTGAGGTCGGGCATGCCTTTGTAAAACAGGCCGTAATACTTTTCTTCGTCTCCGGGGTTTTCGTGCCAGGGCCATATTACCTGCGAGTCGTCGGAAGTCTCGCGTTCGGAAATGCCCAGGTGGTCGATCTGGTCTTCGGTCATCCACCAGTAAAACTCCCGGTACGGGTTGTCCTTGCTCTTTCGTGCTTCCCTGAACCACGGATGCAGGGTACTGGTATGGTTGACGATGAGGTCGAGATAAATGGCGATTCCTCGCTCGTGCGCCCCCGCGAGCAGGCGCTTGAAATCGTCCATGGTCCCATATTCGGGCTCGATGGCGTAGTAATCGGTGACGTCGTATTTATGGTAACTCGGCGAGGGGTGGATCGGCGTGAGCCAGATGGCCTCAATGCCCAGATCGGCCAGGTAGTCCAGTTTGGAGATAATGCCGTTTAGATCGCCGATGCCGTCGCCATTCGAATCGCAGAAAGAACGGACGAATATTTCATAGCAAACTTTCGGGATACTGGCTGGCTTGTCGGCAAACATAGCGGGACATTAGCGGAAATGCGGTTTCAACAATTGATAAACGACCTGGACCGGCAAGCCCATGATCGTGTAGAACGACCCTTCGATTTTCTCAATCCCGACCATCCCGATCCATTCCTGGATACCATAGGAGCCGGCCTTGTCGAAGGGTTTGTATTGCTCAATATAGTGGTTGATTTCCCAATCTTCCAAGTCGCGGAAATAAACTTCCGCCACGTCGGAACGGGTTTCGATAACGTCGTCCGAGAGCAAACTCACGGCCGTAACGACCTTGTGACTTCTGCCGGAGAGGATTTTGATCATCCGGAATGCGTCCGCGGCGTCTGTCGGCTTGCCCAGAATATGATGGTCGGCGATCACCACGGTGTCGGCGGTTAGTACCAGGGAATCGGGCCGGATGCCACGGAACTGCTCGGCTTTTTCCCGCGAAATATAGCCCGCTACGGCTTCTGCGGGCAGGTCTGCGGGGTAACTTTCATCGGTGGGGAGCACTTCGACGGTGAATGCGAAGCCTGCATCGTGGAGTAATTGTTTTCTTCTGGGGGAATTGGAGGCGAGGATCAGCGATTTTTTCAGGTCGATCATATTAGGTGGTTGTCGTTGATAGTCAGTTTGTTGTGTTGCTATTTTAAAACTTCTCAAAAACTTTTTGAAAATATTTTTCTCCCGACTGAACTATTCTCGCACTAATAGATGTTTCTACATTAAATGTATATACATCATTATTGCATTTAACGCGATTAGCTATGTCTATTGAAACTGATATTAAGCAGAAAAAATTTCGGAGCCCTTTCCAAAAGTTGGCATTAAACCTGGTGTATACCACCAAGTGGCTCGAATATAAGCAGCTTGAATCGTTCAAGGAGCATGACATTACGCCGCAGCAATACAATGTACTGAGGATTCTGAGGGGGCAGCAAGGCAACCCGATCAAGGTGAGCGACATTACCGAGCGCATGCTCGACAAGAGTTCCAACACATCCCGGCTCGTTGACAAGCTGCTGGCGAAGAACCTGGCAAAGCGGACTTCTTGCGAAAGCGACCGCCGCGCTGTGGACGTTGTGATCACCGACGAAGGACTTGAATTGCTGAAAGTGCTCGATCCGTTTATCGAGGAATGGGAAAACCGGTTCAATATTATTTCCGAAGAAGAAGCCGAGCAGATCAGTGCATTGCTCGACAAGCTTCGGGAAAACGAAAATCAAGCGTAAAACACAATTAACACAAATCAATAAATCAATTTAATTTTTAATCAAAACTACAATGAAATCAGTTAAATTTTTTGTCGCATCTCTTGCAGTAGCATTGTTCGTATCTTCTTCTGTTTCAGCAGACAATGGTAAAAAAGCTACTAACCTGAAGGTGAATCCTGCTAAAAGCGAGCTGACCTGGTTGGGTAAAAAAGTTACCGGCGAGCACACAGGTAAAATCACTTTGAAAGAAGGAACAATCGTTCTCGACGGCGCTAAACTGACTGGCGGTAAATTCGTTGCCGACCTGAACAGCATTACTTGTACTGACCTTACCGACAAAGAATACAACGGTAAACTGATCGGCCACTTGAAATCAGACGACTTCTTCGGCGTTGAAAAACACCCGACTGCTACTTTCGTAGTTACCAAAGCTACGCCAAAAGCAACCGGCGTTTACGATGTGACCGGCGATCTGACTATCAAAGGCATTACCAAACCTGTTACTTTCCCTGTAACTGTGAAAACTACTGCTGCTGGTGCAGAAGCTACTGGTAAACTGGTTGTTGACCGTTCGAAATACGACATTAAATACAACTCGAAGTCATTCTTCGATAACCTCGGCGACAAAATGATCAACGACGATTTCTCTATCGACGTGAAATTGGTTGCTGCAAAATAATTACCCGCAGGCGGTTGCCTGGTATCAGCCGTCGGCGTTTGTATGACCTGAATGTTAAAAGAACCTGTCCAGTTTGGGCAGGTTTTTTTTGTGATCAGTGGTTGAAGTCGCGGTACTGCGGGAAATCGTCCATGAAGTGGATCTGCCCGTTTACAGCCTGGAAACAATAATGCGCCATACCGTTGGTAACAGCCAGATATTGAGGCTGTAATGTGAAATTGTAGCGGCTGATCTGCGCGAACGTGGCGTCGGTTACCTTCACAAACGGCGCTTTGCATTCGACCAGCAGGAATGGCAATGCATTGTTGGAAAGCACCATGATATCGGTGCGCTTGGCGAGTGTGTTGTATTGTAAGCCAGTCTCTACGGCGAACAATGATTTGGGATAACCGTAATGTGTGATGAGCAAATGGATGAAGTGCTGGCGCACCCATTCCTCGGGCGTGAGTGTGACGAATTTCCTGCGGATAATGTCGAAAATATGCGGTTTCCCGTTAACCTGTTTAACTTTATAGGCAAATCCGGGAAGGTTCAATGATTCCATGAACGAAGATAATGAACCCCGGGTTGCCTCACCAACAAACCTGCTGAATTCATGACCACCAAAGAACAGATCGTCGAAAACTGGCTGCCCCGCTATACGGGTACGGCTGTGGAGGAGTTTGGGGACTACATTCTCCTGACCAACTTCGGAAACTACGTCACGATGTTTGCCGAGAAGTTCGGGGTGGAAGTACGGGGCCAGGGCCGCGCCATGCAGACCGCTACTGCGAAGGACATTACCATCATCAATTTCGGGATGGGGAGCCCTATGGCTGCGACGGTAATGGATTTACTATCGGCTATTAATCCCAAAGCTGTATTGTTTTTGGGTAAATGCGGCGGTTTGAAAAAGACGCAGGTAGGGGACCTGATCCTGCCGATCGCCGCGATCCGCGGCGAAGGTACCAGCGACGACTATATGCCACCCGAAATTCCCGCATTGCCGTCATTCCGGCTCCAAAGCACGGTTTCGGCCGCCATTAAAAAGCACAAGCTCGATTACTGGACCGGTACCGTTTATACCACGAACCGCCGCATTTGGGAACACGACGCCAGTTTCAAGGAATACTTGCAGGCAGTCCGCGCGATGGCAATCGACATGGAAACCGCGACGATTTTCATCGTCGGCTTCGCGAACTCGATCCCGCATGGTGCATTGCTGCTCGTATCGGATAACCCGCTCGTGCCCGAAGGCGTAAAAACCGAAGAAAGCGACAAAAAAGTGACCGCGAGCTACGTGAAGCAACATCTCGACATCGGTATCGAAGCGTTGACGGAACTGGCGCGCTCCGGCGAATCGGTGAAGCATTTGCGATTCGAGAACTGATAACTGTCATAATCGCACGGGAACCTGCGGCGATGTATTAGGAGTTGTAAAGTCGGCCGGTCGTGAACCCGGCCGCTTATTTTATGGAACAACAATCATTATACGAGCGCATTGGCGGAGACGCCGCGCTCCGGCAACTCACCGATCGGTTTTACGACCGGGTTTTCGAACACGAGCTTATATCCAGGCTTTTCAAAACCGATAAAGACCTCATCAAGGAAAAGCAGCGCCTCTTCCTGACCCAGTTCCTCGGCGGTCCGCAGCTCTACTCAGAAGTATACGGGCACCCCATGATGCGCGCCCGCCACATGCCCCACACCATCACCGAAGACGACGCCGTCGCCTGGCTGCAATGCATGGCCGGCGCAGTGGAATCGCTTTCGCTTCCCGAAGAGTTGAAAAACGAGTTGTTCGACCGCTTTCCGCGGACGGCGTTTTTTATGGTGAATACCTAAAAAGTTTGTTCTACAAGGCGTTACCTTTTTGATAATCCGGCGTCTAAATGATGTTCCGTTTCGCGGAACATCGTATTTTAGTAAACAGAATATCGATGAGGGTTTTCGTGAAGCGCACACTAAGACAGTTTTGGGATAAGTATCCCGATTCAGAGGAATATCTTTTGAAGTGGTATGAACTTGCCACCAAAGCTGAATGGAGGTCTCCCGCGGATGTGAAGGAAGTTTTCTGCCACGCGAGCATATTAAAGAACAGCCGTATTGTTTTTAACATTAAGGGTAATAGTTATCGGCTGGTTGCACGCTTCGAGTTTGAGAGGCAACTCATTTTTATCCGGTTTATCGGAACGCATAGGGAATACGACAGGATCGACGCAAATTTGATATAGCTATGTTGAAACCAATTGAAACGGAGGAGGAATTCGATCTCGCGCTGAAAAGATTCAACGAAATTTTTGATGCGCCTGACGGCACGCCGGAGGGTGACGAAGCAATTGCGCTTGCCGACCTTATCGAAGCCTACGACAATGCACACTATCCGATACATATCCCGGAGCCTGCTCACGCGAAAGTGATAGGGACAGAGGGAATGTAAGGCCCCGCGTCATGTCGAGCAAGAATTCCCTACCTTTGCCGCATGAATTTCAAAGAGCAATTGACACCATACCCGGTTCTGGAAAAAGTTGCAGCGGCTGCGAAGGAGCTGGGGGTGGAAGCATATATAATCGGTGGTTTCGTCAGGGACCTGATACTCAAGAGGAATAGTAAGGATATAGACATTGTTTCCATCGGCAGCGGTATCGAGCTCGCCGAAATGGTGGCTGGTAGGCTTGGACCGGACGTTTTTGTGAGTGTTTTCAAAAATTTCGGCACTGCACAGATCCGGCAGGGAGATCTCGAAATTGAATTTGTCGGTGCCCGTAAGGAATCTTATCGTTCCGACTCCCGGAAACCTGCGGTGGAAGATGGTACGCTCGCCGACGATCAGAACCGTCGTGATTTTACGATCAATGCCATGGGGATCAGCCTCAATGCCGGTACTTTCGGCGAACTGATCGACCCGTTCGAGGGGATGGGCGACCTTCGCAAAAAGATTATCCGCACCCCGCTCGATCCTGAAATTACATTCTCCGATGATCCCCTGCGCATGATGCGCGCGATCCGGTTTGCGAGCCAGCTCAATTTCGACATCGAGCCGGATACTTTCGATGCGATCATCAAAATGAAGGAGCGCATCAGCATTGTGTCGATGGAGCGGATTTCGGACGAATTGAATAAGATCATTTTATCCAAAACGCCTTCCTACGGTTTTAAACTCCTATACCATGCAGGCCTGCTGGCCATTATCTTTCCTGAACTGGTCGAATTGCAGGGTGTGGAGCATATTGAAGGAAAAGGACATAAGGATAATTTTTACCACACATTACAGGTGCTCGACAACGTTTGCCTGGTGTCAGACGACCTCTGGCTGCGTTGGGCCGCTATCCTGCACGACATCGCCAAGCCGGCTACCAAGAAGTTTGACAAGCGCAACGGCTGGTCGTTTCACAACCATGAGGAAGTAGGCGCGCGGATGGTACCGGTGATTTTCCGTCGTATGAAACTGCCGCTGAACGAAAAAATGCGTTTTGTTAAAAAGCTGGTGAGGCTGCATTTACGGCCCATTGTGCTTTCCAAAGAGGAAATTACAGATTCTGCTATGCGACGTTTGCTGGTGGAAGCGGGAGAGGACATTGAGGCGCTGATGAACCTGTGCCGGGCGGACATTACTTCCAAAAACCCGGAGAAGGTAAGACGTTTCATCAGCAATTTCGATTTGGTGGAACAGAAACTCAAAGACCTCGAAGAGCGCGACAAGCTCCGCAATTTCCAGCCGGTCATTACCGGCGAAATGATCATGGAGGCGTTCGGGTTGAAGCCTGCGCGGGAAGTAGGGATTATCAAAGAAGCGGTGCGTGAGGCAATTCTGGAAGGTATCGTGCCCAATGAGTACGAATCCGCTTTCGCGTTCATGATCGCGGAGGGCGAAAAAATGGGTCTTGCCCGTGTGTAGGGCACATTTTTTATAGTAACCACACCAATGCCAGCGCATATTTGATATTTTTGCGAACTTTTTAATCTCCTCATAGACACATTTCATGGAAAACGCCCAGTTCAAACGTTTTTTCGGCTCACTGCTCACGATTTTAGGCATCGCAGTATTGCTGTTCGCCTGCGTCGCATTTCTGTCAGACAAACCCGTGCTGGGCCTCACTGTTTCTAAATGGGAGTCGATCGTGCCTTTTCTGGTAGGAACCGTATTTCTGCTGACCGGCGTAAATCTTGTGAAAGGCTAGGGGTCTCTCACAAGCGCGGCACCTACCATGCATTCCAGGCATTGTTTAGGCGTACAATAGTTGTTGAACCATTCGATCAATGCCTGTGAATCCGCTGCGGTTTTCACGCGCATGCCCATGGATGCCCACTCGCGGGTAATGCGGTTCTCTTCCGCAGGTATTTCCGAAAGCCAGTAAATGGCCTTATCGAGCAGTTCGGGTTGCTGCCGGTGCTTTGAATAGGCTACGAGCAACGGCACCGCGGCATTGATGATCAGCAAATGCGCGGCATCGGCACCCAGCACCGGCACCTGCGCCCGTGCTTTCTTCCCGAATAAGTAATGCTCCCGCCAGTACGCAGATTGCTCGATCCGGAAGAGTCCCCGTATTTCATCGAAATGGTCCGAAACGATAAAGCGGTTCAGCAGACTACCCGTGTTGCATAACAGCCGCGCGAATTGTGCCAGACGGACCGTCGGGAAACCTGCCGGGCGTAATCGTGCATATTTCCACTCATGCGCTTGCATGATGTCGTCCTGTAATTGGTACTTCGCACTCAGAAAGCGGAATTCCTGTTGAAGCTGACGTACGTAAATGTCTTCCGAGTCCATCGGAATAAGCCCTGAACAACCAAATAGTAGCGCCTCGACCTGAATGAGCCGATCGGTATGTTTGCGGATAATTTTCCAGGGAACAATGCCGGCCAGCCGCACAAATGGCGCGTCGTTCAGTTTGAACCCGAAATGCCGGGCAAGCCATTGGTAAGCCGTCTGCTCCCAATCCTGCTGGTTCGTTTCGAGCAAGCGGTGAATTTCCGTTGCTTTGCGTTCGAGCCTTTCGAGCAGTACCCTGTCGAGCATGGCATATTTGCGGATTTGCTCCACATCTCCGAACTGGCGGTTGCAGGGCACGGTCTCCTTCTCGTCGAGCAGGCAGCGGTACCTCTCGATTACGGAGGCTTTTACGAGGCCGTTCAATGACAATGTGGGCACGGCTGTTCCGTCGCGTCGCGTGGCCGGATGGTCATTTTCCCAAACCACATGCAGGATCACGCCGTCGTAAGCGCCGTTTTGCTGGTGTTCGTGGAGTAGCCAGTCGGATGCTTTTACATGCAGTTCAATGCTTCCTATCCAAAGTACGCCATCGATAGTAATCCGGGCTTCGGCGAAATCCGGGCCGGCATTGGTATTCCTTTGACCGGGACGGATAATGGAAAGCGGTAAATGCTCGTCGGTAGCCAGTCCTTTCTTTTCGAAATACTGGAAGCGCCAGATAAAGCTCAGCAAATCTTCATTCATATACAGCGTATTTAAAATTTTGGCGATTAAGGCGCATATTTCTTTGCCTAAACCTGATTAGTTTCTGTTCTTTGTACGCTGTTTTTGTTACTTGGTTTCTGTTTGTAGAAGTAAAAAAGTTTTATGCTCCGCCGTCTGCAATTTATTGCGCTCAAAATCTTCCTTGGTTTTATCGTACTGTCAATCGTTTGGGTGATCATCCTGCGATTTTTGCCTATTTGGGTGACGCCGTATATGATTTCCCGGAAAATCGACGCATTCAGGGCAGATGAGGACACGGAGATTTTTCACGACTGGGAGCCGTACGAAAACATTTCCAAAGAAGTAGCCCTGGCCGTAGTGGCCTCCGAAGACCAGAATTTCCCCAACCACTGGGGCTTCGATTTCGATCAGATATACAATGCCATGACTGAGGATCGCAAACGCGCCCGCGGTGCCAGTACCATTTCCCAGCAGGTAGCGAAAAATGTATTCCTCTGGCACGGAAGGAGTTTCGTAAGAAAAGGCCTTGAAGCCTATTTCACGGTTCTCATCGAAGTGCTATGGAGCAAGGAGCGCATTCTGGAAGTGTATTTGAATGTAGCTGAGATGGGGAAAATGACTTTCGGTGTGGAAGCGGCCTCGCTGCGTTACTACAATAAATCGGCCAAGCGCCTGACACGCTACGAAGCCGCGCGCATCGCCGCGGTACTCCCCAATCCGATCCGGTTCTCGATCCAGAATCCGTCTGCGTATGTGAACAAGCGTACCAACCAGATCGTCCGCCAGATGCGTTACCTGGGCGGACAGAAGTATCTGGCAGATTTGTAAACTAGTTTCAATGATCTTGCGGCTAAGGCCGCTCGGCTTCTCTCGATGAACGTGGTGAACTCGGCTGGCGGCTCGATGGCGTCGTCGACGGTCTGGGCGTTTCCTGGCGGCTTGGTGCGGGCGTAGGTCTTGCGGCGGGCGTCTGACGGTTCGGGCGTTCGATATTAGGTCGGGTTACTTCCGGCCGGGGCGTTTGCGTCGGGCGCGTTACCTCTGGTCGTGGTGTTGGCGTAGGCCTGGAAACATCCGGGTTGGCCGGGCGTGTTGGACGTTCGATATCCGGCCGGGATACGCCCGGATTTGGATTGGAAGGGCGGGATGTACCTGGTCTCGTAACTTCGGGGCGGCCAGTGCCTGGCCTGCCCGTACCCGGACGGCCGCTATTGCCGCTGCCCGGTCTTTCGACAGATGGTCGCGAGTTCCCGCCTCCGGCTCCCGGGCGTGAGGTGCCGGGCCGGCCGGTCGATGGCCTTGTGATCACCGGACGGCCTGTTTTATCAAAGCTAGGCAGTCTTTCGCGCGAAGTAGGGGCTTTGGGATTTCGTTTTACAAACAATGCCGAACCTTGCCGCGCCGAAGAAGGCCGCGAATAGGTGGCGCGGTAATCGCCTCGCGTGTAACGCGTATGGACGATCACGGAGCGGGAGCGGAAGCTGCCGCCGTAATAATGCGTATGCCAGCCCGGGTTGCGGTAGCTGGGCCAGCGGCGGAAATGCCCGTTGTAATAATAATGCCAGTGGTAATGGTAGCCGTAGTAGTAATGCCAGTAGCGAGGCCTCCACGGACGCCAGTATGAAGGATAGTAATGCCAACGCCACGGCGAACGCCAGATCACATATCTTGGCACAAAAATAAACTGAATGACCGGCCAGCTCGATACATAAATGACTTTTTGCTGAACCGCGGCAGGCTGTACCTCGCGGTTGCCGCTGTAACCCGGATTAGGCGTTTCAGTAACCGTCCCGGACTGCGAATTGGGTTCGATAATATAGTCCTTTCCATAAAGGTCCTCATCACCCACCAGCTGTATCCATATTTCCCCGTCGTCCTTTTTCTCGACATAAAATGCCGCTACATCCTGATCCTCCCGGTCGCTGACAGCCACTTTCAGGCTGATGGTGTGCAGGCTGCCTTCCACATTGTCCTCCACACGGATGTAATCGATTTGATTATCCCCATTCAAATCGAGGTTGTTGATTTCCGAATCTTCTTCATTCAGTTTCCGCTCAAAACCTTCCAGCGTTTCCGATTCCTGGAAAAGCTTCAAAACCGCATAGAGATTAAGGTTGTCGCCGGGAAGATCGAGTTTTTCTTCTTCGGCCTGAGCGAAGGCCTGGTTACCTGTCCAAAGCATCAATGCACTCAGGACGATCAGAAGGAGATTTTTCATAGTGATGTTGTTTAAAAGCAATGTAGTGATTCCTGCCTATTTAATCCAAACCCCATTCAACATAACCCTGCTAACGTTCCGGGTGGCGGATATGTTCTTTAATGGATCGCCTTTAATCAGGATGAGGTCGGCCTGTTTTCCCTTCTCAATGCTTCCCAGACGGTCTTCCATGCGGAAAAAACGGGCATTTTGCAGTGTTGCGGCTGTAATTACGTCGGCCGGGCCCAGCCCGCTCTCGACGAGTAGTTCCATTTCGCGCTGAAACGCCCAGCCTGTTTCTGCATAGGGGATCATCGAATGCGATCCCACTACGATCCGTGCGCCTGCGCGATGTAGTTTGCCGGTAATCTTTTTCATTTTGTTAAATCCTTCTAAACGGGCCGTATCCAGCGGTTGCCCTGCCGTAGCCTGGTATTCGAAAGCGCCCAGGGTGGGGCTGATGAACGTGCCTTTGTTTTTCAGGAAAACACCCAACGAATCGGTGATCGGATTGTCCGGGTTAATGCTTTTCCAAACATCGTACCTGCCTTGTTTACGCGCATTATTGTCGGCGAGTACCATTTGCCGGTATTTTTCGCCTTCCCTTTGCGGTACGAGCGTCAGGCCGAAAGACGTAATATGTTCGATCCCGTCCAGCCCCGCTTCAATGGCCTCCCGGGCCTCCGTCGTTTCAAGGTGGCCGGTGACGGGGATACCGCGTGCGTGCGCAGCATTACATACTTCGCGGATGATGGCTGGCGGCAGCCGGAAATAGACTTTGATCACCGATGCTCCCTGATCGATCAGATGATTGACCTCGCGCACAGCCTCGTCCGCATCCCTGACCACATACGCGTCGCGCGGGTAGGCAGGAGGGAACATATCGATATGCGGGCCGGCCATAAAAAGTCGCGGTATCGGTGTGCCGCCTTTTCTTTCGCCGTCATAGGCTTCGATCCACGCACCCGGATCGCGGAGTGACGTCACGCCGTTTTGGAGAAACTGCGCAGGAAGTCCGTGGACGCCATCTAAATGGAAATGCGAATCGATGAAGCCCGGTAACAAGGTGAGCCCTTCCGCATGGATAATTTGCGCGTTGCCGGGTACCTCGACATCCGCTTTTTTACCCACAGCGCTGATGACCCCGTCGGTCACGATCACGCAGCCGTTTTCGATTGACGCAGCGCCGGTTCCGTCGATAATGGTTGCTCCGGTTATGGCGAAGATTCCTTTTGAGGAAGCGATTTCTTTTTGATTGATTTCTTTGATTTGCCCCGACTTCCGGATTGGGCGGTCGGTCGATGGGGTGCAACCGTGCAATGCCGCAACCAAGGCGAGTTGGCAGATGGTCGAGCGAAAGAGCATTGAATTTGCAAGGCTTTGTTTGATATCGGCGAAAATCTGCATTTGTCCCGGATAGGGGTTTGAGTACAAACTATTTACAACTAAATTGAAAGCTAATCCATTGATGTAAAGAGATTAGTAACCCTTTTTTAATGTAAGGAAATGTGGTCGACTGATACGCTGTGGTTCGAAGTGGCTGTTGTAAGCATCATTTACGCCGTCGGCAACATATTTTTCGGGCATTTCGAAGAGCAGACACCCAAGTGGCGCCGTTTCGGGAAATATGTGCTTACGTTGTTGATTGTGATTGGCCTGTCTGTCTTTGTCGGAAGATGGGCCAGTATGGGATTGCTGAGCTTGATGATCCCGCCATTGCTGTACATACATGGGTACTACTTACCCCGAAAGAAGGGGATCAACGGCTGGACGGGAGAACCGAAGCGGAGGTATTATGAATTTCGTGGTTGGGATACCGATGTTTTTGACAAAGATTAACCAGCTGCACATGTGTCACTTTCGCACGCCGGACAAAGTGCTTTTGGCGATTCCTTTATTCTTCTCACTCAGAAACCGGTAGTTTCGGTGGTGCGCCAGCGACCGGTCCAGCTTTTCAAACAAGCCCCGGTCCTTCAATGCAAACCAGTTGACTTTCAACAAATATAAACTGACATAGGACTTGGGGTGGCTGGAAATGAAACTTGCCGTCGTATCCCAGAGCCTTTCCCGTTCCGACGCCTGCACCAGCGTCTGATACTCCCGCCATTCCTCATTGCTTTTGGAATGACTTACCGTCGATTTCGCGAGATTGGCCGTATCCAACCGTATTTCCGTTCCCGGATCGAAGAAGAAGGTCAGCGCGCCTTTCTTCTGCGAGACCTGGAATTGATAAAGGTCCGGCAGCAGGTCCGAATCCATCATCAAGTGCGTGGTATCAAAGCCCAGCCTGATCGAATGCACCACCGCCGCAAATCCCTTTTCCCGCGTCAGCAAAAGCGCCTTCCGGTCATTCCACGCTTTTGGCGCGACGATTTTGATTTTGACGCTCTGCGTCGACGTCAACGCGAGGCTCGCTAATGCACAAATGATCAGGCGGTTTATACGGCTTATCACAGGATAGATGCTTGGGAATGAGGCTTACAATTTAGTATTTATATTTGCTTTACATGCACTATGATCAATATGAAATAACACCCGGTGACACGACTTTGACTTTCGAGTTTGTTAGTCAGGGTGTGAAAGGTGACGTCGAGAAACTTGTCGTTTATTCCAAAATCGGTCTATCTGACATATTCAACCTTGGATTCGGCGATAAAATTGGTTTGGCGGAAGACTTTGATGATACGGCTGTAACGAACAATGGAGATACGCTGAAAGTTATGGCTACGGTAGCAGCTACACTTTATCCTTTTACCGACAGGTTTCCGGAAGCAAAAGTGTATGTAAAGGGCAGTACGAAAGTGAGAACAAGGCTTTATAGGATGGGAATATCCAATAACTTGGAGGCAGTTAACCTTGACTTTCAAATTTACGGTCTTAGGAACGAGAGTTGGGAAAAGTTCACTACCGGGATTGATTATGAGGCGTTTCTTGTTACAAGAAAAAAATAGCAAAAATGAAAAACGTGGAAAAGGAATTAAGACGAGATTTTCGGCCAAAGCTGAAAAAGGTGGACAAATCCTTAGACAGATATCTTGAAATGAATTTGTTTAAGAAAAAGGTCGATGAGGCCAATGAGACCCTAAGAAGAGTAGGCCTTCCTAAGTTTGACGATGAATAGTAACAGCCGGCCAATGGAGGTCAAGTGTAACTTAATCCCCAAAGCCGGCTGCCGAAAAGTATTCTCCGAAGCCTATTTAATCTCCACCTTCACCAACACCGGCTGGTGATCCGAAGGGTAGCGTTGCTCTTTCGAGTCAGTCAGCACGCCGTACTTCAATACATCCACGTTTTTGCTCACGAAGATATAGTCGATACGGGCCTTCATTTCCGCGTCGAATTTGAAGCTGTTGAATGTGCCTTCCGGGCCGTAGGGCGCTTGCTTGGTCACATTGTGCGTGTCGTTGAGCACGCCGCTGATGGTTTTGATCTGCTCGGTATCGGGCGTCGAGTTGAAGTCGCCCGTCAGGATAGCGGTAGCATTTCCGGCAATCTCCTTGATCTTTTTCACCATCAAATGCCCCGATTGTCTGCGGGCCTCAACACCCTGGTGGTCGAAATGCACGTTGAAGAAGAAGAATTTCTTTTTGGTATTCACATCCTCAAACTGTCCCCACGAGCAAATGCGGTTGCAGCATTTGGCATCCCAGCCCAGGCCGGGTTTGTCGGGCGTTTCGCTCAGCCAGAAATCGCCTGATTTGAGCAATTTGAAGCGGTCTTTTTTGTAGAAAATAGCAGAATGCTCGCCGCCTTCCTTGCCGTCGTCGCGGCCTTTGCCATAATAGGCAAACTCAGGCAGTTCGGCGACATCTTTCAGCTGGCCGACGAGCGCTTCCTGTACGCCGAAAATGTCAAATTCATGGAAACGGATCAATCCTTTTACATTTTCCTTACGATTGGGCCAGGCATTGATACCGTCGTTCGGGGTGTTGTAGCGGAGGTTGTACGAACCTACATTCATAGTTGCGGTTTTCTGCGCATATGCCGCGCTGGTGAGCGAGACGAATGCCAGTAGGTAAAGGGCAATTTTTTTCATTGGGTATAGAGATGATTGATTAACTATAAAACAAAAGACCCCGAAGGGTCTCCTGTTGTCAAGCCAAAAATATGCGATTAATGTTAACTCATGATGAAAATTCGCATTTGCATCGCTATTACCATCCTGGTGTTTGTTTGTAGGCGCCGTTGCTGCGCGAAATCTCATCCGGGTTCATCGGCCAGGCCATGTGCTTGCCCGGGTCGAAGCTGCGTGCCGGCCAGATTACCTGGATTTTGTAAGGCGAAGCCGGGTCGGTTTTATTGTCGTGGATACGGCCATGCAGCGGCATGTTGATTTTGTCGTAATCGCCCCAGCGTTTCAGGTCGGCGAGACGGTCGGTCCATTCGCAGGCAAGTTCCACACGACGTTCATGTTTGAGATCGGCTAACGTAGGTGCGGCAATCGGTGCGAGTCCTACGCGGGCGCGGATTTCGTTCAATGGCGCTGCCGCTTCCGCATTTTTGTTTTGCTTGATCAATGCCTCCGCTTTGAAAAGCAGGATTTCGGCATAGCGCATCAGCGGCAGGTTCAGGCGGGTCGACGGACCGTCGCCGTTCTGGTTGATCATCGTGTTGGTACCCGCATTCTCGTTGGTTCCGTAGCTGTAAGGCTCCATGTATTTGCGGATCTGGAAGCCCGAGAGGCTGTTGGTCGAGAAGTAGGAGCGCTCCTTACCGAAATAAGTGAACTTGTCCCCGAATTTCAGGATCGTTACCTCGCGACGCGGGTCTTTGGCTTCATACTCTTCGTAGAGTTCTTCGGTAGGCTGGAAATAGCCCCAGCCATTGAAAATCCCCCAACCTTTGTTCTCCAATGACACACCCGGGAAGATAGAACCGCCCTGGATGCCCGAGTTGACCGACCAGATGTATTCACTTGTCCAGTTGTTCTCGATGGTGAATACCGCCTGGTAATTCGCAGCAGCGCTGCCTTTGCCGGTAATGAGCGCACGCGCGCCTTCATTTTTGATCTTGTCGGCCAGGTCCGGGATCAACGCCCATTTGGAAGCATCATACTGCGCCCAGTAAGCGTAGGTTTTTACCATGTAGCCCCACGCAGCGGCTTTGTGCGCGCGGCCCTGATCGCCGGCGCCGTAAGTTTGGAACAATGGAAGCAGATCGGCGGCTTTTTGCAAATCACTGATGATCTGCGCGTAGTTGTCGGTAACCGAAGCGAGCTGGGGAGGAATGCGCTTCCCGAATTCCGCATTCTCTGGTCCGTCGAAAGGTACGCCGAGGTCCTTGTGGCCCCATGAATAGGCGATCCAGAAATGCGCGAATCCGCGAATGAAATAGGCCTCGCCCAATGCACGGTTTTTCACGGCGTCGGACACACCGGTGGCCGTAGGAATGCCCTGGATCACCTGGTTGGCCTTGTTCAGCATCCAGTACACGTCGTTCCAGCAGTTGGAGATGGAGCCTTCGCGGCCGGTAATGTTGAAATTCTTGATGTTGTCGCTTTCCGCACGCACGCGGCCGGTTACGATGTCGTCGGAGGCGTTTTGCATCCAGAACAGGTTGCGGCCCCAGGTGTTTTCGTAGCCCATCGGCGCGTACATCGCTGCTACGGCTTTGTTCAGGTCTTCGTCGCTTTTCCAGAAGAATGCGGTGGTGGGGGAGCCGTTGGGTTTGGTATCCACCCAGCTTTCGGTACATGCGGATGCACTCACGGCCATTACAATGGCAAGACCCGCATTTTTAATGATATGTTTCATGAGTCGAAGTCTTTGTTTGGTCGAATTTGTGTATTAGAATTTGAGCTTCACACCGGCTGAATACACACGTGCTACCGGATATTGACCGCCGTCGAGGCCTGGTGCTGTGTAGCGGCCGTCGATCAGCTGGCTGCCGATCTCTGGGTCCATACCGGAGTATTTGGTAAATGTCAACAGGTTATCGCCGCTCACGTACACGCGAAGGTTAGGTTTACCCGGCTTGCTTTTGAAGGTATAACCTATGATCAGGTTTTTCAGGCGCAGGTAATTGCCGTTTTCCAGGTACCAGTCGGAGTTGGTCGAGAAGTTCTTGTTCGGGTCGTTCGCCCTGATCTTCGGGATATCCGAACCGGTGTTGGTTTCAGACCATGCATCCAGAATTTTGTCCCAGCGGTTGTAGCCTTGCTCAGCCCCGTTCAATGTCGATTGCTTGAATGCGTTGAACAGTTTTACACCTCCGACACCCTGGAAGAAAATGCTGAAATCGAAGTTTTTCCAGTTCGCATTAGCCGTAATACCGTAAGTGATTTTCGGGAATGCATTGCCCATGTACACGCGGTCGAGGTCGTCGATCTTGCCATCGCCGTTTTCATCCACGAATTTCAGGTCACCTGCCTTCGCATTTGGCTGAATGCGGTCGCCTTTCGGTCCTACATAGGCCGCAGCAGCTTCGTCGGTTTGGAAAATACCTGCATTCTTGATCAGCCAGTAGGAGTAATATGGCTGGCCGACCGTAGAGCGGAATGGTACCAGAATGCTTCTCCAAGCATCGCCGTGCGTCCATACCGAGTTCGGGTTTTCATCGATGTAATCGACGCGGTTTTTCAGCGTAGCGAAGTTACCGCCGATCTCATAGCTGAACTCACCGACCTGGTCGCGCCAGTTGGCCGCAAATTCAAAACCGGTATTTCTGATCTTGCCCTGGTTGATGAAAGGCGCACCGTAACCGTTGGTGTTGGTCCATTCGGTATCCTGTTGTTTGATCAGGTCATAGGTCAGCTTGTTAAAGTAGTCGGCGGTGATGGTCAGTTTTTCTTTCAAAAGGCTTATATCCAAACCGAAATCCGTCTGCTGCGAAGTTTCCCACGACAGCTCGGGGTTGAATCTTGCATTGACATACAAACCATTGCTGATGGGCGCTCCATTGCCGATCTGATACGTGTTGTTAGGCGTAAGGTTTGGATAACCATAATACCTGCCGATAGAACCGATGTTGCCGATGCGGCCCCAGCTTGCACGGAGTTTCAGAAGATCCAGGCCTTTTACATTGAAGAATGGCTCGGAGCTTAACTTCCAGGCACCGGTGAAGCCCGGGTAACCTTTGGCGCGGAAACCTTCGGCAAGGCGACCGGCGATATCGTAACGATAGCTGGCGGTCACGAAGTAGCGGTCTGCCCAGCTGTATGACAAGCGTCCTACGTACGATGCGTTACGGTCTTTCCATTGATCGTCAGTCGGTCTGTTTTGGTCGAAAATGGAGGCATTCACAAAGAATTGAGCCCAATCCGCTTCATTTTCGAAACCTCTGGCGGCAATGCTGAAATTGCGGTTGCCGTTTTCCTGCGCGGTCATGGAGGCCATCGCGCCTACGTTGTGGCGACCAAACACGCGGGAGTAGTTGACGGTATTTTCCCAAATCCAGTGGTAACCACGGTTGGTCGAGTAGGATAGGGTATTCTGGTTGTTCGGCTTGCCCGGCTCGGTTCTTTTAGGTTCGAAATTCTTCCAAAGCGAGCTGCTCTGACGGTAGCTGAAACGGGTCAGGAAGCTCAGGCCCGGGATAATGTCGGAATAGCCGAGCTCGGTTACCGACTGCATGTCGTTGCTTTTGTTGTAAGGCCTGTTGCGAAGCAATGTTCCGACAGGGCTGATCGCGTCGCCGTGGATACCCAGGTATTTCGAGTCGCGCGGACCTACGCCGCCGAATGTACCGTCTTCATAATAAGGTACAGCCGAGCGCGGCATGTAAATGGCCGAAAGCACGGTTCCGCTGTAACCGCTGGTCGTTTCAGTGCCGCGGTTGTCATTGTTATTGTAAAAGAGCTCCTGGCGGAGTTTGAGCTTGTCCGTGAACTTGTACATCGCATTGAAACGGACGGACAGATTCTGCGCGTAGGTGTTGATGAGCGTGCCCTCGTCGCGTTCGTAGCGACCTTGTAAAAGGGTCGAAAACTTGTCGGTACCCGCATTGAAACTAATGTTGTGGCGCTGAATGAGGCCTGTGCGGAAGATTTCGTCGATCCAGTCGGTGCGGGTAACCTGTGCGTATGGGTTTTTGGTCGCGTCCCAGCCGTCGAGCGGGGCGAGGCCTGCATTGGTGTAAGCCAGGTTGGATACTTTGGCTTCATCGGCCGCGGTCAGCGATTGCGGCAGTTTCCAGGCTTGCTTCATCCCCATAAAACCGGTGTATTCGATGCTCGGCTTGCCTTGTGCGGCCTGGCGTGTGGTAATGAGGATAACCCCTGCCGAGCCGGAGAATGCACCGTAAATAGCCGCCGAAGCCGCATCTTTCAAAACGGTAATGGATTCGATATCAGCCGGGTTGTAAGGAGCATTGGGTACACCGTCGACCACGTACAACACGCTTTCGCCCCCGCGCGAGCCGGTACCGCGAATCGTGATATTAGGCGTCTGGTTAGGGTGGCCACCGTTGCTGATCGCCGTTACACCGGCTACTTTACCCTGGATCATGCTGCCCACATTGAGCACCGGCCGGTTTTTGATCTGCTCCATATCGGGGACAGTGGAAACCGACGCCGATAAATCGGCCTTCTTAACCGTTCCATAACCGATGACGACTACTTCCTGCAATGATTTGGTATCCGAAAGGAGCGTCACTTCCAGCTCAGACTGGTTTCCCACATTCACTTCCTGCGCGAGGTAGCCCACAAAGCTGAAAATGAGTTGCGCATCGCCATTCGGGACTTCTATTTCAAATGTTCCGTTCACTTCGGTGGAGGTACCGCGCTGGGTACCTTTCACCACCACGCTCACGCCTGGCAGCGCCTCCTTGGTGTCCGAGGCAATGACCTTGCCGCGGACGACCCGGTCGATGGGTTCCTCGTCGCCGAAAGTATCGAGCAGGCTGGTATCGTTCGCGCCCGAAGTTTTGCTCGGCTTCCGGTTCAGGATAATGTACTCTTTGGAAACCGAATAGCGGATGTTGAGCGGCGCGAGCAGCTGGTCGAGGACCACGGAGAGCCGCTGGTTTTCGGCGGAAACGCTCACCTTCTGGTTACGCACGAGCGAGGGTACGTACGAGAACCGCACGCCCGTCGATTTTTCGAGGTTGGTAAGCACCTGGCGCAGTTCCTGGCGCTCGGCTTTCAGGGTTACATTGCGTTGCAGCAACTCCTGTGCAAGCCCGTTACTGGCAAGCGACAGGCTGCTGAACAGCAGGGTCAGTATAAATGGTATGCATGCAATTTTCATCACAGTCACCAGGTACGTTAGTGGTCGACTACTTTTTTTCATAAATTCGAATGGTTTTGATGAATTCTGGACAAAGCCCTCCCGTGCTCCGATTTTGACGGAACTGTCCTTCTGTTGAAATGAACCGGGAGAATCAAGCCGGTAATGCTGCAATCATTGCCGGCTTTTTAGTGAATCTGGGTCAAAGTTTTGCCATAAGGTAGAAGGGTTGTTTTGGTTGAAAGGAAAACTTGGGTTTATTCGCAGCCTTGCCCCGTGATAACGACCTGTCCGTCGGTTACCTGGTAGCTTGCTTCGATTGTAGAGCAGATTATTCCTAACTTGTCAAAGAATGACTCGTCGCGCAGTGCCACGCGCAGGTAGCAGTTTTCGAGCTTTGTGGAGTCGTATAAAATCGGTATCCCGTAAGTTTCCTGCAATAATTTGAATGCTTCCCCAACCGGTTGATTATCAAATGTAAAGTCCGGCTTCACAACAGGGCGGGCAATGGCCACCGGGTTTTCGGTAATGCTGCGTGCGAGCAGCGGTTGTTCCTGAGTAAACACCACTTGTTGATTGGGCGTTAGGAGCATTTCGACGCCGGGCGTGTTCCCATTCAGGTCTTTGGCGTGCATTACCGCCACTTTCCCCGTGCGAACGATGACTTCGACGCGCTCCGAGGAAGATTTAATGGTGAAACTCGTTCCTACCACACGGGTGACGAGGTCATTGGCATACACGAAAAACGGGTTCGCCTTGTCCTTTTGAACTTCGAAAAATGCCTCTCCCGAAAGAAATACCTCCCGTTTGTGGTGCTGAACAAAAACCGGAGCATAGCTCACGGCCGCATTGGGCATAAGCCGGATTTCACTGCCATCCGGAAGGCTCACTTTCATGGGGGCATTGCCCTTGTTGACGATTTCTTTCAGCGGAACAAGTGAGGCCGAAACGTAACGTTTATACGTGTAGTTGCTCTTCGGGAATACCTTATCACCGGAAACCAGCCAGCCTAACCCCACCAGAACGAGCACCGCAGCAGCAGCATACCACCAGCGGAGCCGCACGATATTTGTTTGACGGGAGGCGATGGTGCGTACCGCCGAGTCATTCAGAATGCGGTTCACCTCATGATCGAGCTCCTCGTGCGTGAGATCACTGGGTTGTTTTTCCCAGGTAAGGATCAGCTCGGCGGCCTGGTCCATCAGTAGCGCTTTCTCCGGGTATTCCGAGCGGAGTTTGGCCCAGAAAAAATCGTTACGTGGCTGGCCGTTTTTTACCCAACCCCTGAAATCGTCGTCGGTCAGAAAATCTTCCAGGTTGTAGTGGTAAAACGGATGCATCGGCTGATTGGGAATGTGTTCTAAAAGTATAATCCGCCGCGATCGTCAGGATCATGGAAGAATGAAGAAAAATTTTAAAATTTTTTGGATTAGTGTCCCCGAACGAGGAAAAGCAGGAGCAGGCCGGCCAGCAGAAGCCACTTCTCGCGGAACATTTTGAGGCTCTCGTACAGGAGGTTAGCCGTAGCCGGACGGGAAATGTTAAGGATTTCGGCGATGCGCTCGTTGGAAAGATCCTGGTAGAACTTCAAATGGATGATTTCCTGCTGCCGGGGCGTGAGCGATTGGATAATGTGTTGAATGCGGGAATGCTTTTCCGCCGCAAACTCGGTGAGGATCAAATCACTTTCGATGGAGTTGGCCGTTTCGTGGAAGTCTTCCGGCGTTTGTTCCAGCGCCATGAAAATCTCGGGCCGGGCTTCCAGGCGGTTGCTGTTCTTGAAAATGCGGTTGCGGAGACAGGTAAGCAGGTAAGGTTTGATCTGGTCGGTCTTGCCGAGCGATTCCCGGCGTTCCCACAAATACAGGAACAGATCGTGCACGAGATCTTTCAATACATCGCGGTCGTTGACGAAACGCCTTCCGTAATCGAACAATGGCCGGTAGTAATTGCGCAGGAGTTGCTCAAAGGCAAGCGGGTCGCCTTCCCTGAACTTTTGCCAAAGTACCGAATCCTGTTCCACGAAAAATGGGTTACGTTGAGAGCAAATGTACCATTTTTCTTTGTTGGCAAAAATCCGGCACGCGAAGCGGCGATTATTTAATGTTGGGTTAATATTTTAAGTAACCGGACGGCTCAAAAAACACAGGGCGGCAAACCCTTCGATCTGCCGCCCTGCGATGCATTATTTATTCTTCTTCGGGATCAGAAACTTGCCTACGAGTTCGCCATCGTCGCGGATCATTTTCAGGTCCAGTTGCTTACGTGTCGCGTGGAGCTTGATGAGCGTCCGTTTGCCTTCGAGCGGCCCGCCCCCGATCACGATCGGCCAGTTATGGTCGGCATCGGGCTCGTGCGTCATGTACCGGTGCGTGTGCCCGGAAATTTGCAGGTCGATTTTCGCTTTGTTCAAAACCGGCCCGAACAATGCCCGGCCATGCAGGGTACCGTGCCAGTCGCCCGAGTGGTAGGGCGAAATGTGGATCAGCAGCACACGGAAATCCGCCTTTTTAAACTCCGGCGATTCGATTTCTTTTTCCAGCCATTTCTTTTGTACTTCCCGGTAGCGGTCAAATGCCGACAGGCCGCCGTACTCGACGCTGTCGTCGCCCTTATCCTCGCCCGAATCCAATACGATAAAATGTACCGGTCCGCGGGTGAACGAGAAATAATACTTGTTGTCGGGATAGGCATAGTACTCGGGAATGTGGCGCGAGAAACTGCCCCGGCATTCGTGATTGCCCTGGGTAAGCAGGAACGGGAACTCCGTCGCGAAAATATCGACCGACGGTTTGATCAGGTGATCGACCATTTGCTGTTCCTCGGTGACCCAGTCGAAGCAATCGCCGTTGAAAACCACGAAATCGTAATCTTTGGTATTACCTGTATAGCCGTGGCGGTACAAAAGCTGCGGGATAATCTGCGGGCGGTCGTGGATATCGTTGAACACCACCATTTTGAACTCGTCCTCATTTTGTCCCCAGGTTTTGAAACCATACAGCGGGCTGGCGATCGTCTCGCCGAACTCCACTTTCGAGCCTTTGTAGCCCAGTACTTCCGTGGAAACGATCTTGTATTTGTGTTCGGTACCGGGAGCTAGGTTGGTCAAAGTGATCTTGTTGATCCGGTTGTTCGCCTCGATGAGCCCGTTGTTGTAGCCGAACTCGCGCTTGCTCGTGTAAGTACCCGCGCCGTATTCGACCCAACTGAAACAGTTTTTGTGGGTGATCCACATGATCGTAACCTCATTCGTACCCATATTCTGTAAATAGGGACCGGCTACGAAATGGTTTTGCTCTTCCACGGCGGATACAGCGTCGGCTGCGGCAGCCGTAGAAGCGGCCATCGGCAACAAGCTCAACGCCCCGATCTGAGACATTTTTTCAAGAAACGACCTTCTGTCTGAAAGCATAAAATTAAAGGTTAGGAACAGTCGATAATGGTTTACTCCCAGTTCGGGTTTTGCGTCAGGTTGGTGTTCAACAGGCGCTCCTGTTTGGGGATCGGGTAAAGGTAGTCACGGTTTTCAATGAATTTCTTCGTGATGTGACCGTTGATAACGATGTTGCCGCCCTTTGCCCCGTTTTCCAGCACGATATCGCTACCCAGTTTCAGCAGCTGTGCGCCTTTGATGTCCGGCTTGGTACCTTCGTAAATCACCACGTCGATGGTCCCGCTTTTGTCGAGGTCGTACTGGCCTGCTCCCGGGAAATACATGCCTTTGTATTGTTTGGTTAGCACCTGGCCTTCTTTCCAGCGGATTAGGTCGTCCCAGCGGAAGAAATTCTCCATTACCAGCTCGATGCGGCGCTCGCGGCGGATTTCGAGGATTACCCCCAGGTTTTTACCGCTGATCTGCGAGTACTGCGCGGCCTGGTAAGGGTCCGGGTTGGCGTTGGCCTGTTCCAGATTGATGTTCGGCATGCCCACGCGGTCGCGGGTAAGCTTGGTCGAAATGTCGAGGTCGGCCTGGGTCAAAGTACCTTTTTCAGCTTTGGCTTCGGCGTAGTTCAGCAATACTTCGGCGTAGCGGAAGATCGGCATGTCGGTAATGTCTTTCGAGAAAGTATCCCATTTCGGTGCCGACACGAATTTGATCAGCTGGTAACCCGTTACGGTAGCACCGAATTCCGGTACGAGCTGGGCGGTTTCGCCTATACGGGTGTACCCGGGTGTGCGGATCGTCTGCGTCAGGCGCGGGTCGCGGTTTTGAACCTCATCAAAAAACTGCATCGTTTCGTACCCCTTCTTGTCGGTAAAACGGGTGCCGTCGGCCATGAGGTAGCTGTTCACGAGCTTCTTTTCCAAACCCGGGCGACCGTATGACGCCGTCATCGTGTAATAGTTCAGGTTGTGGTAAACCTGCAACTCGTCGCTGAAATCGCGGGCAAGGATCACCTCGTCGGGGATTGCATTGTCGGAAGAAAACAGCTTCATGTACGCAGTGGCCGGTGTCGCTTTGTAAATGGAATAGCCGCTGTTTTTCATCAGGTCTTCCGAGGCCGAAATACAGGCGTCGAGGAACTTGTCGGCATTAGGCAGGTTATATTCCGGGTGGTATTTGCGGAAGGTACCTTCGTACAGCCCGATACGCGATTTCAATGCCAATGCGGTGAATTTGGTCACGGTGGTTACCTGGCGGCTGGCGTCGAGGTTCGCGATTGCGTAGTCGATATCGGCCATAACCGAGTCCATCACGAGCGCACGCGGGTCACGGGCTTTGGTAAGCAACTGCTGGTCTTCCAGTTCGATCGTCGTCGAGTACCAGGGCACATCACCGAAACGTTTCACCATCCCGAAGTAGAAATAGGCGCGGAAGAAGCGGGCCAGGCCATTGTATTTGGCCACGGCTTTCTTGTCGGGGCATTTACCGGAGTTCGCGAGGAAATAGTTGATGTTCCGCAAATTGCCCCATGCCCAGCCGCCGCCGCTCGTAGGTACCACACGGGTTCCCTGCAACTCGTCGCGCAAGCTGGTTTTCACGATGTTGTCTACGTCCTCGTTATACACATCCTCCGCGGAAGGCATTGCATTGTAAAACGAGTTGGTATAAAGCAAAAGGTCGTTTTCGGTATTGAAGAATGTCTCCGGCGAGATCGCGTCCTGCGGGAGCTGGTCCAGGTCACAAGCCACGAGGCCGAGTGAAATGGCGATAATGCTAAGTATTTTTTTCATCGGTATGAATGCCTTTTAGAATGTGAGGTTGAGACCGGCTGAAATGGTTTTCGACAATGGATAGGTACGTCCATTGGTTCCGTCGCCGTCGAACTGCTCGGGATCGATGTATTTCGAGCGGAGCGGGGTGTAGGTCAGCAGGTTTTCGCCGCTGATGTAAATCCGCGCTCTTGGAATGCGGACCAGCTTGCTGATGCGCTCCGGCACCGTGTAGCCGATCACCACGTTTTTCAGGCGCAGGTAACCCACGTTCTGGATGTAGCGGTCGTTGGCCGAGTTCAGGTCGCCGCCGCCATTGAGCGCGGTATACCCCCTCAACACAGGGAAATAGGCATTGGGGTTTTCGGGAGTCCAGATATCGTTTCCGAAATCCTTCGGGATGAACGAGTAGTAAGGACGCGAATACGGCCCCCAGAACTTATCCGCATTGGCACCGGGATACCAGTTTCTGCGGAGAATGCCCTGCGCCAATGCCGAAATATCGAATCCGTTCCACGAAGCGCCGAGGTTGATACCGTAACGGAAGCGGACGCGGTTGTTACCGATAATCTTCAAATCGCCGTGGTCGGCCAGAGTGTTCGCGCCGTTGTCGATTTTACCGTCGCCATTCAGGTCGATGAACTTCAAATCACCCGCGCGGAGCTTGCTCCAATCGCCCGGCGCGCTCAGGCGCTGCTTGTTCACGATGGTCTGGTCGACCTTGTAAGCCTGTGCTTCTTCGTCGGTTTTAAACATTCCTTCAATCGAGTAACCCCACATTTCACCGATCGTCTGGCCTACGTAAGGGCTCGAAAGCACTTTGTTCGGATTATCGTATTTGGTGATTTTGGATTTGGAATCTGAAACAATGAACGATACATTGTAAGTGAGCGGTTTGCCCGCCACTTTAAACATATCCGCCCAGGCGATCGAGAGTTCAAAGCCTTTCGTTTGCAGGTCACCGGCGTTCTGGGTGGGAACCGTTGCGCCGTATACCGACGGAAGCACCTGTCCAGGGATGAGCATGTCGGTGGTTTTGCGGATATAGCCGTCGAATGAGAGGTTCAGGCGGTTTTTCAGCAGTGTCGCGTCGAGACCGATGTTCGAAGTCGTGGCCGACTCCCAGGTCAGTCCTGCCGAAATGGGCGCAGGGCTGCTCACATATTGGAGTTTCTGGCCATTGGTGATCCAGCTCGACTGCGCCGTCGGCATCATCGGAACATAAGGGTAGAAGCTGGCCGAGCTCGGGTTGTTGTTGAAGTTCGGAGGCAGCTGGTTACCTAATGTACCATATGAAGCACGGATTTTCAGGTTGTTCACCACATTGCGTGCCGGTTCGAAGAAGTTTTCCTCGCTCAAACGCCAACCGGCCGACACCGACGGGAAGAAGCCGTAACGCTTTCCTTCGCCGAAACGTGAAGTACCGTCGTAGCGGCCATTCACTTCGAGCAGGTATTTGCCCTGGTAATCGTAATTCGCGCGGAAGAATGCGCCGAACAATTCATACTGGTAAGCGCCGCCGCCCGAAAGCTGCTCGCCCGTACCGAGGTTCAGGTCGTTGAGGCTTTCCGAAAGCAGGTTTTTGCGCGAACCGGCCAACACCTGGTGCTTCCGCGATTCGTAGTTGATACCCGCTGTGGCGCTGAAAAAATGTTTGCCGAAAGTGTGGTTGTAAGACGAGAACACGTTCACCACATTCTGCGGATCGAACCAAAGCGTTTTCTTGAACTGGTCGGTATTGTAATTGGGAACCGTCGTCAGAATGCCCGGCTGGATCGAGTAGGTAGCCACGGCCGAACGGTACCAGTCGTCGGCAATGTAAAACGAGTAGGAGTGGTTCGCGGTCACGTTCCAGTTTTTGGCCAAATCCATCTGGACCGTGTTGATGGTCGTGAGCTCATGCACTTTCTGCTCACCGCCTGCAACGCCTTTCAAAAGATTGGCAAACAAACCGTCACCGATGGAGTAGTTGTTTTTCAGCGTATTATAGGTAGGCGTGCCATCCGGGTTACGCGGGGCGTAAATAGGCAATGCGTGCACGGTAATCGCGACGAAGTTGGAGTTGGCACCGCCTTCCAGACCCGGATATCTGTATTTCGAATCGAAATACTGGGTATTGTTGCTCACTTTCAGCCAGGGCGTGAGCTGGGCGTTGATCTTGCTGCGCAATGTGTAGGAAGTGAATTTATCCGTATTGATGCGCATGATACCGTCCTTTTCAAATACCGAACCCGACAGGAAGTAGTTGATCTTGTCGGTACCGCCCGAGAGGTTCAGGTTATGCTGGCGCGATGGCTGGCTCATGTTGAAGATCGTGTTCCACCAGTCGTAGTTACCGTAGTAGTTGTAAATGTCCTTTCCATTCACATTCTTCACCACAACCCACGGACGTGCCGGGTTTTCGGTCTTGTCGTAACGGCGTGCTTCGATTTCCTTATAATCTTCCTCCGAATAGCGGGTGTAGCTGTTACCCGTCGCGCGGATGAAGGCTTCATCGTTAATCTTCACATAATCATAACCATTGGTCATGAAATCGGTGTTGATCGTCGGTTTCGACCAGCCGAAGTTGTTGCTGTAAGACACGGTAGTCTTTCCGTTTTTCGCTGTTTTGGTGGTTACCAAAATCACCCCGAAAGCACCGCGCGCACCGTAAATGGCCGAAGCTGCGGCATCTTTCAGTACGGATACCGATTCCACGTCGCCCGGGTTAATGCGGTTGATATCGCCCGGAATACCGTCGATCAGTACCAGCGGTGAGCCGCCGTTCACGGAAGTTTCCCCGCGGACGTTAAGCGACCCGCCCTTGCCCGGCTGACCCGTGCTGAATGTAATGTTCAGGTTAGGTACCATGCCTTGCAGGATCTGCGACATGTTGTTCAAAGGCCTGTTTTCGAGGTCTTTGGATTGTACCTGCGATACTGCGCCGGTCAGGTTCACGCGTTTCTGCGTTCCGTAACCCACCACGACCAGTTCCGACAATGCCTTGTTATCCGCTTGCAAAGTCAGGTTGATTTCGGTGCGGTTACCCACCACGATTTCCTGGGAAACATAACCCACGAAGCTGAAAACCAATGCCGATTCCACATTCGGCACCGTAATTTCAAACTTTCCGTTCCCGTCGGTAGTCGTGCCTTGCGAGGTGCCCTTCACGACAATGCTCACGCCCGGTAGCGTACCCTGCCCGTCGGAGGAGCTGACCGTCCCGCGTACCTGGATTTCGGTGGGCAGTACATATTGAAGCAGTTTCTCTTCGAGTTCGGGGATCACCGACTCTTCCCGGCTTACGCGCGTCTTCGCGAGCACGATCTGGTTGTTGATCACCTTGTAATTGATTCCGCGAGGTGCCAGCAGCTGGTCCAATACCCTGGAAAGCTTCTGGTTTTTCACATCGATGGTTACGTTTTCCTTCACGGAAACCCGGCTGCTGTATACAAAGCGGGTGTTGGCACGGGCCTGGATCTCATTCAGGGCCTGTTTGAGCGAAACATTGCGAAGTGTGAGCGTCATGTCCTTGCTCAGCACAGACTGGGCCGCAGTTTCCTTCGCATAGCTGCCGGCTGCGAGCGAGACGGCAAGAATCCATTGAAGCAGTCCAATGCGCATAATTTTTCGCCAGTCGACCGGCTTGTTACGTACTGTTTTTTGCATAATTTTGATTGTCTGATGGTTAGGCACTATTGGATAAAACATCCTTTTGAAACGGTGGTACGAAGAAAAAGGATGGCATTTCGGGCCGGGTAGTGGTGGTACACTTCCGGCCCTTTTTACGGTGGTACGGATGGGTTCATAAGTTGATGGGTGGTATTAAGGATTATTCACAAGGTTCGCCGTTAATGGTGATGTTATTGTCTGAAATTGTGTAGGTTACTTCCAGCGACGTGCACAGGATTTCGAGGATGTTGGCGAAAGTCTGCGACTCGAAATTGGCCGTCAGGCCGCATCGGGCCAGGCCGGGGTTCGCGAGTGCGATCGATACGTTGAAGCGCTTTTCGAGCTGTTCGATCACCTTGTTCAATGGGGTCTCTTCAAATACAATGGTAACCGGCTCGTAGATGGCCTTTTTCGCCTGCACGGGCAGCGTTTTGGAAATAAGCCGTTTGGAATCCAGCTCGAACAGGGCTTGCTGCTGCGGTTTCAGGATGACCTGCTGCGAGTTGGTACTCTCGGCATAGGTGCTCACTTCCACTGTCCCCGTCACGACGTCTACCTGGAATACCTTGTGATTGCTGGCCGCTTTTACATTAAAGCTCGTTCCGAGAACCTTGATTACCATTTCGCCGCTCTGAATGTAGAATGGCCGCGTCTTGTCTTTTTGAATATCGAAAAACCCTTCCCCGCTGAAAGTTACCAGGCGTTTGTCGCCGTCGAATGTGGCCGGATAGGTTACCACGGCGTGCGGATGCATGGCGATCGAACTCTGGTCGGGCAGGTGATGGGTAATGATGCGCTCGCCGGTGTTTTCGAAGCGGACGAGTTCGACGGACGGACGTTTTTCGAGTTGCTGCGAGATGGTAGCAGCGGGTGTTTTCTTGATTTGTGTGCCCAGATAAACCCCCAGGACTGTCAGGATCGACGCCGCGATGCCCGTCAGCCAGCGCCACGGGAACGTCCGTACTTTGGCGGGCTCACCCAGATTCAGTTCCTGCCGGATATTTCCGAATGTTTCCTGCTTCAACTCGTTCTGCTCCGTATCCGGCAAATGGTCGAGGTAACGCGGCTCGCCTTGCAGCGATGCATACCAGGCTTCGACAATTTCTTTTTCGGCGTCGGTGCATGCACCGGACAGGTATTTTTCGAGTAATGCGGGCGGAATACCGTTTGGCTTCATGAGATCGGGGATGTTGTCATCCCGGAAGTCGCGCGCCGGAGGGGTAACCCTTAGTAGTTTTTGAAATTTTTTTTAAAATGAAGAAAAAAGGATCAGGGCGCAGATCATATGCTCCTTTAAATGCTCTTTCAGGATGCGCAATGCCTTGGTAATGTGCTGCTCAACTGTTTTTTCGGAAATGTTGAGCTGCTCGCCGATCTGCTTGTTGGAGAACCCCTGGCGGCTCAGCGTGAAAACTTCGTGGCATTTCGGGGAAAGCAAATGCAGGCCTTCCTCGTAGCGGTTTTGCAGGTCGGAGGCGAGGGTAGGCTGGTCGGCGAACTCGGAGGTTTCGCTGCGATGGATTTCCCACTGGCCGTAGTGGTGCTGGCGGGTATATTCTTTCCGGTAAAAAGATATGATCAGCCGTTTGGCCATCGTAAACAGGAATGACCGGCCGCATTGCACCTGATTCTGGCGGCGTTGCTGCCAGAGGCTAACGAAAAGCTCCTGGACGATTTCCTGCGCCGTGAACCGGTCGCTGACCTTGGAGTAAGCGTAATTGAACAAAGTTTTGAAGTAGCGGTTGTACAGTTCCGCGAAGGCCAGCTCATCGTCCTGCTCACTGATCAGCGCAAGGATATTTTCATCGGAACAGGTAGCGTAAAAGTTGTTCATCATGAAGATAGCCTTTTAATAATCTGATTATTTTCGCTGAGAAGCGGTACAAAATTCGTACTTAAATTTGTGACTTAACTCTTTAATCAGATTAAGTATTCTCGTACTTTTTTTTACTTTCTTAACATAAACTTAACATTTTCCGGGATTCGTCGTGAAAATATTTTGTAACTAGTAGTTGAGTTAGTGCCTTGAAAGACAATACTTCTACGACACCGCATTAGATGAATAACTATCCCCAGGCCTCCCGCATTCTCGTGGCCATCGATTGTATCATTTTCGGATTTGACGGAAAGGATATCAAACTGCTGTTAATCAAAAGGAATTTCGAACCGGAAAAAGGCAAATGGTCGCTGATGGGTGGCTTCCTGAATGCCGACGAAGACCTGGCCGACGGCGCGGTTCGTATTCTGTATAACCTGACCGGCCTCAAAGACATTTATGTAGAGCAGCTTGAAACCTTCGGCAAAGCCGACCGCGATCCCGGTGAGCGCACCGTATCGGTCGTGTTTTTTGCATTGATCAAGATCGACGACCACGATTCGGAGGCCGTCAAAAGCCACAATGCTTCCTGGATTACGCTCGACGCACGACCGAAACTGATTTTCGACCACGAAAAAATGGTCAGCAGGGCCATCGAACACCTCAAATATAATGCAGCCCTGCACCCGATCGGCTTCGAGCTGCTGCCCGAGCGCTTCACGATCCCGCAGCTGCAAAAGCTCTACGAGGCCATTTACACCATTCCCATCGACCGCCGCAATTTCAGCCGCAAGCTCCTTTCGACCGGCCTGCTCATCGATACCGGGCAGAAAAACAACAACAGCGCCACGAAGAAAGCGACACTCTACAAGCTCGACGCCGAACGGTACAAGACCAAATTCCACTCGTTCTGGAATTTTATGCCGGATTCGATGAAGAGTCAATGACGAATGACTGAACGACTGAATGGTCAGGTGTTGTCAGGTGTTGTCAAGTGTTGTCAAGTATGGTCAGGTGTTGTCAAGTATAGTCAGGCGTAGTCAGATATGGTCATGAGTAGTCAGGGATGTGGGAGGGTGTTTTTAATGGCTATTTCGCTGCCGCACAACTAATGACTATACCTGACAACACGCGACAACACCTGACTACACCTGACTACGCCTGACTACGCCTGACGATTCAATCATTTAAAATTTAAATTGTGTCAATACTACACTAAAAACAAATTTATTTATATTTGTTAGGTGATAAGTTAAAATAAATGCGTCAAATTGGTCTGAGAACATCCTAAACCGACATTTATGAAGGAGAACTACGTTATTGGTATCGATTTCGGTACCGACTCTGTGAGGGCATTGGTGGTGAATGCGGACACGGGTGAGCAGGCGGGGACAGCCGTACAGGAGTATCCGCGCTGGAAGCAAGGGAAGTATTGCGATGCGGGCGTTTCGCAGTTCCGGCAGCATCCGCTGGATTACCTCGAAAGTCTGGAAAATGCTGTTCGCAGTGCGCTGGACCAGGCTCCGCCCGCCGTAAGGCAGCATGTACGGGGCATTTCGGTGGATACGACCGGCTCCACGCCCGTGGCGGTAAACAGGAACGGTACGCCGCTGGCATTGCTACCCGAATTTGCCGAGAATCCCAATGGCATGTTTATCCTCTGGAAAGACCATACCGCGAATGCGGAAGCCGAGGAGATCAACCGGCTGGCGCACAGTTATGATATTGATTTTACCAAATATGTAGGGGGAATCTATTCTTCCGAATGGTTTTGGGCCAAAATCCTGCGCACGCTGCGCGTGGACGAGGCCGTACGCGAAAGCGCATTCTCCTGGGTGGAGCATTGCGACTGGATTTCGGCGGAGCTTACCGGCATCACAGACCCGCTGCAATTGAAACGTTCGCGCTGTGCGGCGGGCCATAAGGCGCTCTGGCACCAGGAATTCGACGGTCTGCCGTCCAATACATTCTTCAAAGAACTCGACCCGCTGCTCGACGGCCTCCGCGACCGGCTTTTTAACGATACAGCTACTTCCGACCAACCCATGGGCACCATTTCCAGAGAATGGGCCACGAAACTGGGCATTCCCGAGAACGTGGTGATCGGTGTGGGCGCATTCGATGCACATATGGGCGCGGTGGGCGCGCTCATCGAGCCGTATTCATTATGTAAGGTAATCGGTACTTCTACCTGCGATATGCTGGTGGCACCGAACGATGAAGTAGGGCATTTGCTGATCAAAGGCATTTGCGGGCAGGTCGATGGCTCGATTGTGCCGGGTATGCTGGGTATGGAAGCCGGACAGTCGGCTTTCGGGGATATCTACGCTTGGTTTTCCAAACTGATCATCGAGCCTGTGCGGACATTGTTGGGCGAAGAAGAAGCGACACAATTATCGAAGAAACTGATCCCGCATCTGGCAGAACTAGCTGCGAAGCTACCCGTCACCGAAAAAGACATTATCGCGATCGACTGGCTCAATGGTCGCCGCACGCCCGACGCAAAGCATACGCTCAAAGGTGGTTTGCTGGGTTTGAACCTCGCCAGCGACAGCGCCCGTATTTTCAAGGCATTGGTGGAAGCGACCGCTTACGGTTCCAAGGCCATTGTCGAACGCTTCCGGAATGAGGGGGTACCAATCCATCAGGTCATTGCGATCGGCGGGGTGGCGAAGAAATCGGCATTTGTGATGCAGACGCTCGCCGATGTGCTCAATATGCCTATTAAAGTAGCGGCGTCTGAGCAGGCGTGCGCGTTGGGCGCGGCGATGTTCGCGTCGGTGGCCGCCGGCGTGCATGCCAATTTGCAGGATGCGCAGGAAGCGATGAGCTCGGGTTTCGACGCCGTGTACCAGCCCCGCGAGGCGCAGTCGGCGGTGTATCAGCAGCTGTATCAGAAATACCTCGAAGCCGGCGCCTATATCGAAAATGAATTTTTACAAAAAGGATATTTACAACTCACCTGATGCTTGATTTAAAACAGTTTGAAATCTGGTTCATCACCGGAAGTCAGCATTTGTACGGCGAGGAAACGCTCCGCCAGGTCGATGAACATTCCCAGATCATTGCCCGTTACCTCGACGAAGCCCCGCAGGTGCCTGTGCGGGTGATTTTCAAGCCGGTCGTGAAATCGCCGGACGAAATCTACAACATTATCCAGGAAGCCAACAGCGCGGTGAACTGCATTGGTATCGTAGTTTGGATGCATACTTTTTCACCCGCCAAGATGTGGATCCGCGGCTTGCAGATTTTGCAAAAGCCATTACTGCATTTGCATACCCAATACAACCGGGATATTCCCTGGGCAGACATCGATATGGATTTCATGAACCTGAACCAGTCGGCGCACGGCGACCGCGAGTTCGGGTTTATGATGACGCGCATGCGCCTGAACCGCAAGGTGATCGTCGGGCATTGGCAGCAGGCACATGTGGTGGAGGGCGTAGGCCAGTGGGCGAGAGTGGCAGCCGGGCGGCATGACCTGAAAGGCGCGAAATTCGCTCGTTTCGGTGATAATATGCGCGAAGTGGCGGTTACCGACGGCGATAAAGTAGCTGCCGAGATGACTTTCGGATTTTCCGTAAATACCTACGCCGTCGGCGACCTGGTGGCGGTGATTAACCAGGTTTCGGATGCCGAAATCTCGACTTTGATCGATGAATATACCGATGCCTATCAATTGGCTTCCGGCCTGCAAAACGGCGGGCAGCGACACCAGGCACTACGCGACGCCGCGAAAATCGAGCTCGGTTTGAAATATTTTCTCCAAGACGGCAATTTCAAGGGATATACCAACACTTTTGAAGACCTGCATGGCATGAAACAGCTGCCGGGCATCGGCTCGCAGCGCATGATGGCCGCGGGTTATGGGTACGCGGGCGAGGGCGATTGGAAAACCTCCGCGATGGTACGCGCATTGAAAGTAATGGCCAGCGGTTTGCCGGGTGGTAACTCGTTTATGGAAGATTATACCTATCATTTCAATCCTTCCAATAACCTCGTACTCGGCTCGCATATGCTCGAAATCTGTCCCAGCATTGCGAAAGGTAAGCCTTCGGTGGAGGTGCATGCATTGGGAATAGGAGGGAAAGAAGATCCCGTCCGCCTCGTGTTCAATGTCCCTGCGGGACCGGCGCTCAATGTGTCGCTGGTAGATATGGGTAACCGTTTCCGCCTGCTTGTGAACGAGGTGGATGCTGTGGAAGCCACAGAGCAATTGCCGAAGCTGCCTGTTGCGCGCGTGCTCTGGAAGCCGCAGCCGGATATGCAGACGGGCTGCGCCGCGTGGATTTACGCCGGTGGAGCACACCATACGGCATTCAGTCAGAACCTTACTACGGAGCATATCGAAACCTTCGCCGAAATGGTGGGTGTGGAGCTGGTGGTGATCGATCGGCATACGACGCTGCGCCAGCTGAAAAATGAGTTGAGGTGGAGTGAAGCCTATTACAGATAATCGGACATGTCGAAATATCAATATCTCAAAGAGCAGGTTTACGAGGCCAATATGGAGATCCCGCGGGAGGAACTGGCGATCGTGACCTTTGGTAATGTGAGCGGGATCGACCGGGCCGAGGGGGTGGTCGCCATTAAGCCCAGCGGGGTGCCTTACCACCGGCTGAAAGTAGCCGATATTGTAATCGTGGACCTGGATAATGTGCTGGTGGAAGGCAATATGCGCCCTTCGTCGGATACGAAAACCCACACTTTGCTGTATAAAAGTTTCCCGTCGATCGGGGGCGTGTGTCATACGCATTCCACGTACGCGGTGGCGTGGGCGCAGGCGATCCGACCGATTCCTAATCTGGGAACTACCCACGCGGATCATCTGACCTGTTCGATTCCGGTGACCGAAGTAATGTCGGACGAAATGATCCGGCGCGATTACGAACTCGAAACCGGGAATCAGATCCTTGACCTTTTTGCCAGGGAGAAATTGAGTTATGAAGAAGTGGAAATGGTGCTGGTAGCCTGTCATGGGCCATTCACCTGGGGAAAGAACCCGGCGAAGGCCATTTACAATTCAATCGTATTGGAAGAGATTGCCAAAATGGCTTACCTGACGTTGCAGATCAACCCGGCAGCGGCGGCGATCAAGCAAAGCCTGTGCGACAAGCATTATTTCAGAAAGCACGGCAAGGACGCCTATTACGGGCAGGGCTGCTGATACGGCGCTCGATCAGTTCTTCTTGGAGGATTTGCGGCTGGCGATGTTACGCATTTGCTGCAATGCTTCCTGGCGGGTCATCGCCTTTTCGTTGGATTTGGCTTCTTCGATGGCGTCTTTGGAAAAACGGCCTTTCAGCAGGTTGAAAATAGTGAAAATCATATTCTTTAAGCTATTCGGGTCACGTAACCCATTGTCTACCCAAACTTAACAAAGAACGCGCTATAAAAAAAGAGCTGCCGGTGTTCCCATTCACCGGCAGCCTCAGTCATAAAACGTTGAGTATAATGAGTGCTTGTTGTTATTCAGGACAGTGCCTCTTTGCGTAATTTTTTTCCGGGATGAAACTCGTCCTGGATCCAGCGTACAAAATTATGGGAGTTGGTTTTGTAAATCTCCATGGATAAGGGCTTGATACCACTGAACTCAACCTCTTTAACGTACTGTGCGTGCAATTTCAAAATCTCGGCCAGGGTTTTGCTATCAGTTTTCATTAAACATTGTGTTAAGGTTTACACTGGTTGTCGGACAGTTTGCAATAAGAACGTACCCGACCCTTCGTAAAATCTTTTAATATTTGAAAAATCATATTGTTGATTCGAAACCTTATAGTATGGTTTGGGAAATAGCTTTCTGTCGACGCATCGTTTCGGACAATGGTCGTTCGGATTGTTACATTATAGGACAAATTGTGGAGGTGTGTTAAGTCCCGTTGGTTAACTTATCGGGCTGATAATCAACAGATATCAAGAATGGTTGACGACTAACACTTCAAAAATGTGCATCAAAGGCCTTTTTAGGTCACACACGTAGGCGAACACAGGACAAGCGGGTAAATTGTCTGTCCAGTTAATTTACTATCCTAAAAAAATTATACTACAAAGATTTTAGATAGCCAGCTTCTTTTTAAGGAAAGGTATCTCCAATGGCTTTGGAAGCAGATCGATAATATGCTGGCTGGCTTTGGCTTTTTCGATGTCCCGCGTGTCGATGGTCGAGGAGAGCATGAAGATCCTTATTTTCTGACGCAGGGTTTCCGGCAGCCGGTCGAATTCGTCGATGAACTCGAAGCCGTTCATGTCGGGCATCTGGAGATCGAGCAGAATGATGATATCCGGCAAGCTTTCGGCTTGCCCAATGAGGTGTTTGAGGGCGTCGCGCGCCGAGTTGAAGGTTCTGACTGAATTTGTAATCCCGCTTTTGATCAATAACTTTTCGTAGATGAACAGGTCGAATGCACTGTCATCTATCAAAAAGAAGTTAAGCAATGGCTCCATGTCGGGTTATTTGTTAATAGAAGGAATGTTGATTTCAAAAATACTACCCTGTCCGATTTTTGAAGTTACGCTGATTTCCCCTCCCAGTTTGGCAATGGCCTCGTGTACGATGTAAAGGCCTATCCCTGAGCCACTGTTGGTAGCACCCGCGCGGTAAAACATTTTGAAAATTTTATCCTGATCCGATTCTTTGATACCGGTCCCGTTGTCTTCCACGATGATCTGCGCGTCGGAATCGGTCGATTTGACGGTCAGGTGTACAAATGGGTTGGACTTGTTCTTATCCTGGAATTTGATCGCGTTGTTGATGAGGTTATTGAAAATGATACGCAGCTTCATTACATCCGAATGGAATATGCCGTCCTGCTGGATGTCCGTCGTCATTTTCAGGTTGCCGTATTCGGGCAGGTATTGAATCGTAGCTTGCACTTCGGTAACCAGTTCTTCGAAGCTAATGTCTGTCACGACAGGTACGCCGCGCGCATTTTTGTAGTAATCGATGATATTGATAATGAACGTATCCAGCTTCTTCACCGACTGCCGGATCAGTTCAAGGTACTCGTTCTGTGATTTGACGTCCTCTTCCAGCAGCGCGAGGTTCACAATGCCCAGTACCGACATCAGGGGCGCGCGCAGGTCGTGCGAGGCGCTTTACACAAACTTGTCGAGCTCCTCGTTCGCTTTTTGCAGTTCGATATTCCGTTGTTTCAGGTCCTCGCGGGTTTTGTAAATATCGTATGCGTTGGAGATCGCATTTTCGACATACTTGTAATCCCAGGGCTTGTCGATAAACCTGAACACTTCCCCTTTGTTGATCGCGTCGATGGCCGCGCCGATATCGGTATGCCCGGTGATGAGGATACGTATCGGTTTAGGGAACTTGATCCTGATTTTCTCAAAGAATTGTACGCCCGTCAGTTCCGGCATTCGCTGGTCGGCCAGAATGATGCAGAAATCTTTTTCGTGCAGCATTTGCTCTGCTTCCACTACCGAGGAGGTAATCGTGATATCGTACTGCTTACGGAACGAAGCCTTGAACGAATGCAGGTTATGCTCCTCGTCGTCAATGTACAGAATGGTTATGGCTTTTTCGCTCATTGAAAATCAGGGATTGGGCGTGCTTTTCTTTTAACTGGCAGTGTGATCAAAAATTCTGTTCCTTCTCCCACCTCGGTATTTACTTGAATGTTACCGCTGTGAACTTCGATAATTTTAAAGACAATTGAAAGGCCTAAACCCGTCCCGTCGCCTACCTGCTTGGTAGTAAAGAACGGTTCAAAAATCTTGGCACGGACCTCCGGCGTCATACCCGGGCCGTTGTCGCGCATCGAGATCGCGACTGTCTCAGGGTCTTTCAGCCATGATTTTACCCAGATCGTCGGGGTTTTACTTTCTTGCTTTTCCTTTTGTAATGCGTAGATGGAGTTGGTCAGGATATTCATAAACACCTGATTGAGCTTGCCGGCGTAACACTCGATGCTCGGGATATTGCCCAGTTCCTTCACCAGCGTGATCGAATTCCCCATCTGGTAGTTGAGGATAATGAGTGTGGATTCGATTCCCTCATTGACATTGACCAGGTTCAGGTCGGTTTCATCGACCCGCGAGAATATTTTCAGACCTTTCACGATCTCGACGGTCCGGTGGGCGCCGTCCTCCATTCCTTTCAGCAATGTACCCAGCTCGGTTTTGAGATAATCCAGATCGAGGTCTTCTTTGAGGCGTTCGATTTCTTTCACCTTGCCCTGAAGTCCTTCGATGGAGTCGATCTCCCGGATGCCGTCGTAAGAGTCGAGGATTTCCAGTACATCGTCGATGTCCCTCCGGAGCGGGCGGATATTGGAGCTCACGAAGTTGATCGGGTTGTTGATCTCGTGCGCGATACCCGCGGTCAGCTGACCGAGCGACGCCATTTTCTCGGAATCGATCAGTTGTGTCTGGGCGTCTTTCAGCTTGGTGAGCGTCAGGTTGAGCTCGGTATTGGCAAATTGCAACTCGGCAGTGCGCTCGTTGACGCTCTTTTCGAGGAAGGCGTTCTGTTCGAGGATGATCTTCTCGTTTTCCATCGAAATCCGGAGCGCCTGTGCCTGGGATATTTCCTTTTCCTTTTTGAAAATGTTGATCTTATCCGCCAGTGCAAACGAAAGCAAAATCACCTCGATAGCCGTGCCGGCCTGCATGGTGTAATTCGTGAAGCTGTTGTAAGGTAGAATGTTCAGGTTGCGCAGTGAATAGAGCACGATCCCGACCAGGAATATCGACCACGCCACGAGGAAGAACTTCGCCGGACGGTACCCTTCGAGGGACAGCATCAATGCCACCACCAGTGCGAAGAGTGCGGCGGATGGTGCGAGCAGGTCGATGATGCGATAGCTGACCATATTCAGCCCCAGCAAATTGAATAAAACTGCTACCCCGTACGCGACGATGATGACAATAATGATCCGGTAATTGGTTGTCGATCGCTCGCGGATGTGCAGGAAGTTCTGGAAGAACATCAACGCAAAGCTTCCCGCCAGGGCAGGGAACAGGATGATCGAATATTCGTTAAATGCCGGGGTTTCGGGCCAAAGGAATTTGAATGTGTAACCCGTGATGGTCGTCTGGGTGAGTCCGATAAAGAGAATGTACAGCACGTAATACAAATAGCTCTTTTCGCGGATCGAGAAATACACGAAGAAGTTATAGAGCATCATCACGAAAAGCACGCCGATGTGGATACCGGAGATGATTTCGTTGGTCAATGCAAACTGGAAAAAGCCCATTTCGCTGCGGACGATGAGCGGAACTACGATCTGTTCGCTGCCGTGGATTCGCAGATAGTAGGTTTGGGCCGTCTGCCGAGGGATATCGAGTTTAAAAACGATATTCTGGTGTTTGACATGCCGTTTGTCGAAGGCGTCGTTCCAGGAAATGGTTTCCGCTTTCTCTTTGCCCCGTTCCGTCGAATATAATGTTACGGATTCAATGCGCGGGTAGGCGAGTTCGAGAAACAGGTTCTCTTCCGCGCTGTTGTTTTTGATATTGAGCCGCACCCAGAAAGCCGAAGCGCTGACGCCGAAGTTGGGTGTATCCTCGAAGCTGGGTGTAAATTTCCCATGGGCTTTTACTTCGTCGATCGTTAATGTCGCGGAAGTGTCTTCCAGGATTTCCACCTGCCTGCCGATCGTCACATCGCTTCCCTTGAACACAACCTCCCCCGCATAAGCATGATGGAGCAGGCTTACGAACAAAAGAAGGGTTCCAATAATCCCACGGTAGAAGTTTACATCCATTTATTGATATCGTAAATTATCGTTAGGTCCCCGCGACGACCGGTTTCAACGACGGTTTGCGTAGGGTTTGCTCTCAGGCTGAATATTTTTTCACGTTCCTCATCGGTCGCAAAGGGCAAGTTGATCAGGTCCCTGGCGATCAGCGACGTCGCGATCAATCCTTCTTTGGGATAGTAAAATGTCCCGTTGTTACCCAGGTCGGTCAATACCTCGAAGCCGATCCGCTGGCTGATAACCAGGGTGATCGGCGAGCAAAGGCCCATCAGGTATTGAATGCCGACCTTCGATGCGATCGCCATGGCCGTTCTCCCAAGGTATACGCTACCGATGCCATAACCGGCTACCTCCTTGGAGTTGAAAAGCCCGCAAAACTCCGCCACATTGTAGTCGCCGATCTTGTCGACATACCCGTAAATGCTTTTGTCGATCTTCGCGATCGCGTCTTCCATAGGCATTTTCAGGTTCGCCGAGCGGACTTGTACCCGGGTACCTCCATAAATGTCCTTTCCATCCTCCGATTGCACGATGATCACATAAGTATTCGGGTCCTCCAACCAGGTGTGATTGGCCGATGTCACCTGCTTCACGCCATATGCTTCGAGGACCTTCCGGTGCCCTTCCACATATCTTAGGCTCGTTTCCACATCATCCGGTGCACGGTATGCTTTAATATGTGCTACCATGTACTGTTATGGGTTTACAATAAATAGTGTTTCGTTTAACGGCAATCGGTAACTTTTGATCCCGGGCTTTTCCGCTTTCGCAATCTTGAACAAGAACACTTCCGCCACATCCTCTCCGTACGGGACAAGTTCCATGAATCTCTTTCTTAATGTATGTAACCTCGCTGCTTCGGCCTCATCCAGGCCTGCATTGTTGCCCTTGGTAATGCGGGGGAACAAATAAAACGGGGAAATTAATGGATGGATCGCAAATTGCAATTGTTCGGCCTGAAGCCAGAGGCGCTGCATGGCCATTCCGCCCAGGAAAAAATCCTTGTAACTATACTTCGGCATCGTGATCATACCCAGCGCAGAGGCCGTACTGACCGATCTGAGCGCAGCATCCACCAATGCACCACCTCCCTGAACGCCTTTCAATGTCTGGGAAATTTCGCGGTCACGGATGATCGAGAGCGCGGCTATTTGTGCATTGTTAAGCCCGAGCGTGCGCACATCGATGCCATCCCGGGACAGTTCGGCCTCAGCCGGCGACCATTTCATTTCACGGTGCACAAAATCGTAGTGGCCTTCAGTGTTCAGCAGGCGCACGCGGTCGCATTCGCCGATGATCTCGCCGATGGCCATGATATCCTGCTTGTCGGAAAAATAATGGAATTCCGCTCCGGGCACGCTTTGCACAGCGTCCTTTAATTGCTGAAAAGCCGCTTCGGAAATTTCTACCGGGGTCGATGGGTTGCGGTTTGTACAACGGTCGTAGATTGCGCCAACCGCGGTGGGTGCGTACACAGGTTCGGCGCCACGTGTGTCTTTGCGCTCAAAATCGATCGCTGCGATGAGCGGGGACTCCTCGCCCAGCGGGAAAGTTTCGGCTTTCACACCGAGGCCTGCCTCGTGGGCCTTCAATAATATATTCTCGTAAGAAGCTCCGAAGGAAATGTTGGAAGCGATCTGGTCGAAATCACCGAATGAGAACGAGCGGAACCGGTCGTGGAAAAGAAACAGCCTTCCGTGGTGGTAAAGCCATTTCCAGGGTTGGTCGTTCCCGGTGGAAGGAGCCTGGCAAGCGGCATTCACAATGTCGGCCAGTATGTTTTCAGGAATGTTTTCGCCGTGTTTTGGCGGTAACGAATCAGCTATACGAACAGCTTCTGCGAAGTCGAAAGGCGTATACGGATTGTTGCGTAACGAGCCCTGAGGCTTTTCGGATTTATCGCCTACGAGTTCTTCCAGGTCGATATAATACCTGCCCGATTCATGAAACTGGTTGAGCAGGATGCGGCGGCAAACGTCTGTCACCACACCGCCTCCGAGTGTCACGGCGCTGGCCAGCTGAGGCCAGGTACCGATGCTCTGCCCGATTTCGACGAGCGAAACTTTCCCTCTTTTGGAGCCGTTGATCGCATTCACGATCCGAAGCACGAGCGGGAGCCGGTCTTCTTCCGAAATATGTTCGAATTTGTCCAGTGGAAGTCCCTGGAGGTAGCCATGGAAAATAGGCCTCTCCGGCTCATTATCAAATCGCTCTACGTCGAGCATGCCGCGGTCGCTGGTTTCCATCACCACCGGAATGCCGAGCTGAGCCGCGCGGACGCGCGAACTGATTTTCAGCGCGATATCGTCGCATTCATCGACGAGGATATCGAGCTTTCCGCCGTCGAGCAGAAATCCGTCCAGGTTTTCTTTGGTAATACCTTCGGGGAAGCATTCGATCTCCAGGAACGGATCGATCTCGGCGATCTCCCGGGCGGTCACGATGCATTTATTGACACCTATATTGTGAAGCCCTGTGCGTATACGGTTAAGGTTACTGAGTTCAATCGTGTCGAAATCAGCCAGTTTCAGTTTTCCGCAAGCGCGTTCGGTAGCAATGCTCAACGCCACGGAATGGCCTACCGACAGCCCGATGATGCCTATCGAGCGTTTCGAAAGGTGTAACTGTTCGTCGGGTGTGATTTTATATTGATTACGGCTGGTCCGGAGTTCGACGAACTCCGCTTCGTCCACTAAATGCAGGAGCCGCTCCGACCAGGGATAATATACCCACACTCCTTCGGTTTCGACATCTTTGCCGTCGGCCCATTCGCGGTATTTCTGCTCGGTTTCCGCAGCGGTGAGCCGTTTTTTGGGATGTCGGATTCGAATAAGTTCTTGTTTCTGGGAAGCAAATAAATCCAGGATGGTCTTGCCGCGATAGTCTTCAATGAAGGAGAGGAAACTTGTTTTATCTGCGTGGCGCTCTTTGGAGATGAAAACCGGTTTGTAGATATAGTTGATCTCTGTGTTATGGTGCATTTTAGAATAATTGTGAAGCCTGTCCTTCAATGGGCCGTGGCCGGATTTAACAAATCACAAAATTGTGCCGATCTTCGTATTAAATTCACCGGACCGGCTATCGCATACCCTGAATCTCGTATATTCACGCATTTTTACTCGCTTCAATAATTACACAAATTGCTGAATTTATTTTTGTAAAACTAACCTATGGTTCAATGGGGGACAAAATATTTGGACGGTAGTCCGTAAAATTCCCTTATTAGCAGAAGCTTGCGCCGATGCATTGCATAAAAAATTTGTCGAAAGTGCTGTGGCTGTTGATGCGAATATAGAATTAATATTATAATATTATCAATTAGTTCGGGATTGGAGGAGGAGCTGGTCCCGTCAAGCACCAAGTATTCAGAATGGAAAAAGGAAAAATAAGCGTACTGTATGTGGATGATGAAATCAACAACCTCAACTCATTCAAGGCCGCTTTCAGAAGAGACTTCAATATTTTAATTGCGACTTCGGGACGGGAAGGCCTCGAACTTTTGAAACACAACGTCGTGCACGTGATCATCACCGACCAGCGCATGCCGGAAATGACGGGTGTGGATTTTCTGATCGAAGTGTTAAAGGATTACTCCGACCCGGTGCGGATCCTGCTTACGGGTTATACCGACATTACCGCGGTGATCGACGCCGTGAACAAGGGGCATATCTATTATTACCTCAACAAACCCTGGGACGAACAGCAGCTTCGCATCATTATCAAGAATGCCTACGAGATCTTCCATCTCAGGGAAGAAAACAAGGAGCTGATCGAGAAGCTGATCGACGTGAATGGCCAGCTGGAATTCCTGCTCCGCCAAAACCTGCTTTCGTAGGCGCTAGCGCGACGCATACTTTTTCCTGACAAAGTTCCTGATCCCGGCTACCGATGGCCGGGCGTTGCGGAACATGTATGTCAATACCGAAAACGCGGATGAAAATGCGACCGCCAGCAGGAGTACCGCCGCAAAAAGAAGGTTGCCGATGGCTTTGAGAAAGATGATGATATCCATGGTTGCATATAGTGGGTGACTGTGAGTGTCGGTGTAAAAACCGTACCAGGCGCATGAATCGGCCGGTGGATCGACGTATAGTTAGTATAACTACAAATAATTGAGTCAATGGCACCGGGGTGTACACATTTGAAGCGAAAACAGCGTAATTTCGTCTGTACAATGCCACAAACCCGTACTAGAATTTATTTACCCTAAGAATGTTGAAGCAACTTTACTGGACGTATGGTCTGGTTATACTGATCGGGATATTTGCAAGCTGCCGTTACCCGGCTCCGGACCCGATTGACGGCGGGAAAGACACGACGGTGCCCAACAAGCCCGATACTGTGATTATCGACACGATACCTGCCAAGAATCCCGATTCTTCCCTCGCCAATACCGCCCGCTTCGGCACTGATAAGATTTTTACCGATTCCAATCTGAAAACCAGCAAAGGTGTTTTTGATACAGCGGTCGATTACCGCGGCAAAGCCACCGAACTGAATTACGAATTTGTCGCTCCCAAGGACGATACCCTGCAGTACCGACCGTTTGTGTTGATGGTCCACGAAGGCGCATTCATTTTCGGGGATTTGGACAACGAAATGGGGAAGGCCCGCGGGCTTGCGCAACGTGGGTACGCGGCGGCGTCGATCAACTATCGCCTCGGATTCAATGGCGCTACCCAGTCATTTGCTTGCGGGGGTAATGCCCAGGATGCGGTGTATGCCGTGTACCGGGGCGTGCAGGACACTTATTCCGCAATCCATTATTTCGTAGACCGCGCCGAGGAGTTCGGCATTGACACCCGGCAGATCATGCTGGCGGGCAGCAGCGCGGGAGCCATTGCAGTCACGGCATTGGTGTACATGAACGAAGCCGATTTTGAAGCGCTTGCACCGGGTATTACCAAGGCGTTGGGACGCCTCGATCCGCAAGCCGACAACAGTCCTTTCCGCGTGCGGGCATTACTCACGCAACTGGGTTACGGGATATTCCGAAGCGAGTTCATCAATGCATCGAACGCCATGCCGACGGTCTTTTTCCAGCGGATAGGGGATAATGTGCTGCCATACTATGGCGGTACTTTCCTTTCGTGCCCCACGTATCCGGGAATGGTAGGAGCGAAAGTGGTTTCGGATCAATTGCGAAAGTTTAAAATACCCTTTGAGTTAAACTATGAAAACCTGGAAGGGCACCAATTGAGCTACCCGGAAGAGTATGTGATTGGACGTTACGCCGGTTTCATGAAACGGCTCTGGTCACAGAACCTGCGGCAGATTACCAATAATGCCTACAAGACGGTGGAGGATACCCAACTCCGCTAACCTAGCCCGCGGCGTGCTCTTTCACGGCGGGCTTCTTGCTTTCACGGAGCCATCGGCTCAGGTAGGAAGTGAGGTTCACCTCCATGTATTCATAAGAAAGACGTGATGCGATGAGGGTCAGCGCGAGCGACAGCAGGAACAGGGGCGTACCTTCACTGTAAACGGGAAGGCCCAGCTTGCGGAACAGAAAGCCCAATCCTACCACAACAGGCACATGCAGCAGATAGACCGAGAACGACATGTCGCCGAGGCGGACCAGCCATGGAGGGAATTTCTGAATGCGTTCCTGATAGTGGAACACGAACACTGCAAACACGAGGCAAGAGCCCAAGCCCCATTCCAGGGGGCCAAACCCACCCAGGAAGCCCGAAAGAAATTGCCAAACGGCAAGGCACAGGAGCGTAGGGGCTACCATTTTCAGGGAAAGAAATGCCCTGATCCGCTCATGGAGCATATCGTGGTAATAGGCCAGTCCGAGAAAAACACCGCACACAAAATTCCAGATGATCGGATTGGTAATCATGTTGAGGTACGGAGTTCCCAAATCCTCCATTTTGTCCGCTTTCATGGTAAAAACGCCATAGTAGGTCGGGATACCGACCAGCGTCACAGCGATCATCAGGAAGAATGCATACCAGCGGAAGCGGGAAAACAGCATTGAAATGGCTATCAGAAAATAAAAGTAGATCTCATAGTTGAGGCTCCACCCAACATTGAGCGTGGCATAACCGTAAAAAGGGGCCGGTGTATTGGATAGCGGGATAAATAGCAGGCTTCTTAAAAGCTCGGACGGCCATTGCGGATTGGGGTTCATGCGGCTATGGAGCAGGCAATAGCCGAGCGTAATGATCGCATAGGCAGGCCAGATGCGGATCAGTCGCTTGGCGATGAAGCGGAAAATGTTCCGCCCCGACGGCACGGTATTGCGGGTGATGTACACCATAATGAAACCGCTGATCACGAAAAAGAGGCTCACCCCCGCCGGGCCCGATCCCGCTATGAAATCAATTTCTTTCCGGAACGGGGCGTCGCCGGGTATCACGTCTTTTAAATGATAGATCGTGACATACAATGCGGCAATGCCCCTCAGAACCTGAATACTATCTAGTTTGGATGCACGAGTGACACGGCCAGGGCTTTGTTCCTGTCCCATTATGGCGAGAATTGTTGAGTTTTTTGTTGGTTACTTAATGCTTTGACACCGAAATAGGAAAAACCGTGTCAGCGGGAAAGATAAGGAAAAGTGTTTTTTTCTTCACAATTAAGTAAATAGGCGTATACCAAACACGGCACAGTTTTTTGAAACGTTTGAAATAAAAAAGCTAAATATCTTTTTATGGCACAGGAGCTTACCGTCACCCGAAAAATTACGATTGAAGCACCTGCGGCGAAGGTGTGGGAAGTGTTGATCGCGCCGAAATACATCAGGCAGTGGGACGATCTGCCGGACGATTTCGAAGACTATTACCTCGAATACGGGAAGGTGATCGACTGGTCGGGGATGACGCGGCTTACCGTCACCGCGTACGAGCCGAATCGGTGGCTTGTTTTCTCGCTTTACGTATCGAAATGGGAGCAGCCGCCTTCGCATTACGACATCGGTTACCGTTACCGGCTGACCGAGGTGGGAAACGGGACACTCCTGGAACTGGAAATCGGTGATTTTTCGGTGTTGCCGGATGGAAGGGACTACTTTGCGTCGTCGGAGGAATTTGCGGGAACCGCGCTCGGAAAAATCAAAAATTTGTCGGAAAACCGGGTTTAACAGCGGGCACGACTATCTTTGTAATAACCGCATTGAACCTATGGAGCCTAATACCAAATTATACTACGACACCAACGAAGTTGCCGAAATGGTAGGCTGCGAGCCTTCCGCCTTACGCTTTTGGGAAAAGAAATTCCCGCAACTCAACCCGAAACGCGATTCGCGCAACCGCCGGCGTTACACCGAGCGCGACATCGAGATCATCCGCAAGATCATGCACCAGCGCGACAAGCAGGGGCGTACCATCAAGGGCACGCGCGAGCAGTTGCGCCGCAAGGAGGAGGCCCAGTTGTTGATCCAGCGCCTCATGCGGGTAAGAAAATTTTTGACGGACATTCAGGAAGTACTTTAATGAAATACATTCTCCCGGCCATTCTCGCACTGGCGTGCGCTTCACAGACTTTTGGACAGCGGTTTCAGACCGCACCGATCCGCAAACATATTGAGTACCTTGCTTCCGACGACCTGGAAGGGCGTGGAACGGCGAGTCTCGGGGAAGTACGGGCGGCCAATTACATCGCTGCGGCTTTCAGGGAAATCGGTTTGAAACCCGCAGGAACGAAAGGGTATTTTCAGCCCTTTGAGGTTTCATTTGCGATCGACGGCGAGGCCCATGACCTGACCGGCCGGAATGTGGTGGGGTTCCTGGATAATGGCGCCGCTAAAACGATCGTGATCGGCGCGCATTACGACCATTTGGGTAAAGGCTTCCAGGGGAGCTCGCTCTCGCCCGACAGCAAGAACAAAATCCACAACGGAGCCGACGATAACGCTTCCGGTACGGCCGGCGTGCTGGAACTGGCGCGGTATTTCGCGGGTAACAATGTGAAAGAAAAGCATAACTATTTGTTCATCACGTTTTCAGGGGAGGAACTGGGGCTTTTGGGTTCCAAACATTACGTCGAAAAGCCCACCTTGCCGCTGAATACCTTCTCGGCTATGATCAATATGGACATGATCGGCCGGCTCGATGCCCAAAAGGGTATTATCGTGTCCGGTTGGGGGACGAGCAAGGTTTGGGGGAAGCTGATCCCGGACCTGGCCAAACGTCAGAACCTGAAATATACCGTCGATTCATCGGGGGTAGGGGCTTCCGACCACACGTCGTTTTACCTGAAAAACATTCCGGTGGTGCAGTTTTTCACCGGCGGGCACGGCGATTACCACAAAATTTCCGACGATCCGGACAAGATCAATTACGAAGGCGAAGCCGGGATCCTTACACTGATTTCGGAGCTGCTGGAAGGGCTGGATAAAGAAACCGCCGAGCCGGAGTTCCTGACGGCCGGTAACCCGCATGCCGGAAATACGACGAGCAATTTTAAGGTGACGCTCGGCGTCATGCCGGATTACAGCTATACCGGCAAAGGTTTGAAGATCGACGGCGTGTCGAAAGCGCGGCCGGCCGAGAAAGCCGGAATACTGGCCGGAGATATCATCACAAAACTCGGCGGCGAACCGATCGGTACGATCTACGACTATATGGAAATTCTTGGCAAGCACGAAAAAGGGCAGACCGTCGAGGCAGAACTGCAGCGCGGCTCCGAAACGAAGGTGGTTAAGGTGACGTTTTGAGGGACGTTGTCATTTATGGTCAAGTGTGGTCATGTATTGTGATTTGTGGTCATGTGTGGTCATGTATTGTCAAGTGTGGTCATGCATTGTCAAGTGTGGTCATGCGTTAGTATCTATTGACCATACCCAACTATTCCTGACTACTCTTGACATTCCTGACTATTCTTGTCCACTCCTGACTACTCTTGACTATTCCTGACTAATCTTGACCATTCCTGACCATTCCCGACACTAAACGACCGCACCACGTTTCCCCAGCTCGATGGCTTCCATTTGACTGATCAACCCTTCGTGCAGGTTGAAGCGGAGCAGCGTGCGGAATTTGTGAAATCCTTCACGTCCTGCGGCACCGGGGTTGATGTACAGCATATTATTCAGCGACTTGTCACGGATCACCCGGAGGATGTGCGAATGACCGCAGACGAAGATATCCGGGGTATTCGACTTCAATGTGGGCATTACCTGCGGGTTGTAACGCGGGGGCGCCCCGCCGATGTGCGTGATCCACACGCGGAAGCCTTCCACTTCAAAATGCAGGTTCTCGTACGTGAGCGCGCGCACCTGAGGGGTATCGATATTTCCAAAAACAATACGGGTTGGCTTAAACGCCTGTAACTGGCTCACGATCTCCGTCGAGCCTATATCGCCTGCATGCCATATTTCGTCACAATTGGCAAAATGATCGAAAACGCGTTCATCCAGGTAGCCGTGTGTGTCTGATATTACTCCGATACTTTTCATTTCAACACTAAAACAATAACAACTAGAGGGCAAATATGGTCAATGAAATCCAGCTGGGAATAATTTAACAAAAAAATTATCGAATTAAAGTAACTTATATATACCAAAAGGAGTACTTTCACAGTTGTTATTCTTAATAAAAGTTAAATAATTCTCAATTTGATGTAAAAACAGGTTTTAACTATATTTTTAGTTGTAAACTTGATTTGCATTCCATATAATTGCAAAAATGTAGTGCCCCAGTTACAAACCTCTACTCACATAACCACCATTAACTAGCCTTGAAAAAAATCCTACTTCTGTTATGGTTATGCCTTCCCATGCTCGCTGCGCACGCGCAGACCGGAGGGCGATTTACGTTAAAAGGAACCGTCACCGATACTTCCGGGACGATATTGCCCGAAGCGACGATCATGTTGCTGCTACCCAAAGACTCCTCGCTTGTCAATTTCGGACGTACCGCCAAGGACGGGTCTTTCGAAATGAAGAACCTCAAACGCGCGACTTACATTTTCAAAGTGTCTTACGTGGGATATGTGCCTTATCAGGAGACCATAGATCCTAAGAACCAGGATGTTGTAGATATTGGCAAGGCCAAAATGAAAGTTTTGCAAAAAGAACTGTACGAGGTGGTGATCAAAACCGCCAGGGCGCCGCTGAGTATAAGGGGCGATACGGTGGAGTTTGATGCAAAGGCATTTAAAGTACCACCGGGTTCGTCGGTGGAAGACCTCCTGCGCAAGCTGCCGGGCGTGCAGGTGGATGGCGACGGTAACATCCGAGCACAGGGCGAAGAGATCAAACGTGTAACGGTGGACGGTAAGCGCTTTTTTGGCGATGATCCGAAAATGGCTACCAAAAACCTTCCGGCGGAAGCCATTAACAAAGTACAGGTTTTCAATGGCAAGACGGAACAAGCCAAGGCAACAGGCGTGGACGATGGCAAGCGCGAGAAAACCATGAACCTTGAATTGAAAGACAGCCATAAAAAGGGCGGCTTCGGTAAAGCTGTGGCGGGTGTCGGAACGGATTCGCGGCTCGAAGGCAAGGTAAGCTATAACCGATTCGATGAAAAGCAGCAGTTCGCCGTGCTTGGATTTGGCAACAATACCAACCAGTCGGGCATTGCGCGGAACGACTACCAGGATTTCAAAGGAAGTCAGTCGTTCAACTGGGGCGACGACGGTGATTTCGGTTTCAGCAGCGGCCGTTACTATGGCGGCGACGACATCACGATCCAGCCCAACTGGGGAGGGCAGGGCTCCGACGGTTTTACCAAAAACTGGGCGGGCGGTGCCAACTACAACTTCGATACGAAGAAAACCAAACTGAGCACCAGCTATTTTTATAATTCGACGCGCTCGGTGACGGACGTGGAGACAAGCTCCGAAAACTTCCTGACAAATGATTCCTATTTAACGGCGGGAAAAAATAAGACGCTCGGATTTACCGGCAACCACCGTCCTGCATTCCGTTTCGAGCACAATATCGACTCGCTTAATACACTTATCCTGATCAGCAACTCGCGCATCAACAGCGGGGACAATGATTATTCGAGCGAAACGCGGTCGTACCGCAACGAGAATATGCTCACCAACCGGTCGGATGTGAAGAACCTGAGTGACTACAACTCGTTCGCGATGGCCAATTTGCTGTTGTACCGCCACAAGTTCAAGAAGAAAGGCCGGAACTTCGCGGCCAGCATCGGTTACAACATCAATAATTCGGATGAAGACCGCCGGCAGAACTCGGTGAACCTGTTCTTGCAGGATTCCACCAAGAACAGCGTCATCAACCAGTTGCAGCAAACCGAGAGCACACGCGGAAACTTCAAAGGCAGCCTCTCGTATGTCGAGCCATTTGCCAAGAAATTCTTTTGGGAGACGTTCTTCAATTACAGCATGCGGAAAGACAAGGTCGACCGGGATGTTTTCGATGTAGAGGGTACGGAGGATAAGGTAAACCCGTTCCTGACGCGCTATTACACCAACGACTTCACCTACAACCGCCTCGGAACCAGCGTACGCTATTCGCACAAAGGGTTGAACCTCGCGGTAGGACTTGCAGGTGTGCAATTCGACCTGAAAGGCAAGTTTGCGCTCGACGAATCGCAGCAGAACCTGACGCGCGTCGACCGGACATTCAAAAAGCTGGTACCGAACGTTTCATTGAATTACAGTCTCAAAAACAACAAGTATCTCTACGCGGAATACGGCCTGAACGTACGCGAGCCGTCGATTACCGACCTGCAACCGATCGTGGATAACAGTAACCCGCTCTACATCGTGGAAGGTAACCCGGACCTGATCCCGCAGACGACGCATAATGCATACGCAGGATTCAATATGTTCAATCCGGCGAGCTTCACCAACTTGTACATCAATGCGTACTACAACTATAACGAGGACCAGATCGTATACAACCGGACGATCAGCGCCGACCTGGTGACAACCACCAAGCCGATGAATATCAGCGGCGGAAACAACTACGGTACCTACATCGGGTTCGGGTTTCCGTTGAAGAAAACAAAGGCGACATTTGGTGTGAACACAGGTATTAGTTTCAGTAATAACCTGACTTATATTAACAACATCAAAAACGAAACCAATACCGACGGCTACAACTTCGGTGCGCGACTGGACCTGACGCCGAGCGATGTGTTTACACTTTATACCAATGCCAACTGGAATATCAGTGAAACCAAGTATTCGATCAATACCAATCAGAACCAGAAGATTCTCAATGCGAATTACAATGCCGACATGAATATCAAGATGCCGAAAGAGATCTATTTCAATGGCCGCCTCAATTACCGGACTTATAAAAACGACCAGTTCGGTTTCAATCAGCAGGTGCCTATTCTGACCCTTTCGGTTTACAAATTGGTCTTGAAAAGCAAAAAAGGCGAGATCCGCCTTACGGCCAACGACGTGTTTAAAAGAAACCTGGGTATCAGCCAGAATGCGAACCAGAACTATTATTCCGAACGTCGTGTGGCAACGCTATCGCGGTATTTCATGCTGAGCTTTACCTATAACATGAGGGGCATGACGGCTTCCGTAAAACGCAGTGGATTCTATTAATCAGTTATAAACCAAGTCATGAGAACAATCAGAATATGGATATTCATGATGGCGATCGCCTCCTCGCCATTATATGCACAAAGCCTGGAAGGGGAAATCACCTACGAAAGGGTGTATTACTGGACGAAGATTAACTCGCGCCTGAGCTTCCTGAGCAATGAAGAAAAAGACAGGATGAAGCAGACGTGGGGCAAAAACGACGAGTACAAGCAGAAAATGACCCTGTACTTCAACGAAAAGCAGAGTGCCTATACTTACCCGAAGGTAGTCGAAAATGAATATGGCTGGTCATGGTCCGAAAAGGATTACCAGATTTACCGGAATTTCGAAAAGGAGACGAAAACAGACATTATCGGTATGCTGGGCAAGACCTACGTGATCGAAGATTCACTGAAAGCGCCGAGCTGGAAAGTGATGAACAAGATCAAAGAGGTGGCGGGGCGTATGTGTATGATGGCCGTTACGGAAGACACGATCAAGGACCAGAAGATCACAGCATGGTTCGCCAATGACCTGCCGGTGTCGGGCGGGCCTGAACTTTACACAGGTTTGCCGGGTATGATCCTCGAACTGGATATCAACGACGGCGATATTATTATCAGCGCCATTGACATTAAAATGAAACCGGTTGCGGCAGAGGATATTAACCTCCCTAAGAAGGTGAAAGGGCGCAAAATCAATAATAAACAATACCAGGATATTGTGTCCGTACACATTCGCGACAGCATCAAGGCGCGCAGGAATCCGTTCTGGTCGATGCCTTATTAGGTAAAATACTATATTACATTGCGAAAAAGGGAAAGTGTCGCTACGACATTGTTCCCTTTTTTTGTACTTTCGCGTTTTGAAAGCACCCCGGGCAGCAACGTTTAGTGTCTGTGGCTCGATTATTGATAGCGATCAGTGTAGTTACCAAATGTTTTACTTAACAGTGTTTATCTATTTTTAACAACCCTAGACGATTATGAAACAAACGCTTTTAGCCGTTGCCATGCTCTTTGTACTGGGCTCATGTGCCAGCAAGAAAAAACTGCTTTCCGCACAGAAGCAAGCCAATGAGATCCAAATCCAACTGGACAAAGCAAGAGCCGACCTGAATGATTGTGATAGCAGAACTGCTAGCTTGAATAATGATTTGAAGGCAAAAAATGACGAACTGACCAGCAAAAATGCAAAATTGAAAGAGCTGGAAGATCAGGTTGATTTCCTTAAAAAGAACAACAACAACCTTCTTGATCGTATGTCGGACCTTTCGGTAATCTCGAAAGAAGGTTCGGAAAGCATCAAGAAGTCACTCGCGATGATGGACCAGCAAGGTGCCCAGATCCGCGACCTGAACAAGAGCATCCAGCACAAAGATTCTTTGAACATGGCACTGGTACTGAACCTGAAACGTTCATTGGCTGATGTAAGCGATGAGGACGTTCAGATCGAAGTGAAAAAAGGTGTGGTTTACGTTTCTCTTTCCGACAAGATGCTTTTCCGTTCGGGAAGCTCTGTTATCAACTCCGCAGCTGATAACGTGTTGGGCAAAGTGGCTAAAATCCTGAACGACTACAAAGAAATCGAAATCCTGATCGAAGGTCACACGGATAATGTACCTATCGCAACTGATAAAGTAGCTGATAACTGGGATCTTTCAGTATTGCGCGCAACGGCTGTTGCCCGTACACTGCAAAAGAAATACGGTGTTGAGCCGGTTCGTATGATCGCCGGTGGCCGTGGAGAATATCTCCCCAAAGTGGCTAACGATTCAGCGCCTAACCGCAGCCTGAACCGTCGTACGGAAATCATCATTACGCCGAAATTGGATCAGTTCTTCAACCTTTACACGCCAAATGCTGGTAAATAAGGTTAACTGAAAAGTTTTTCAGAGAAGGGTCCGTCGGTAACAAGACGGGCCCTTTTTCTTTTTTAAAGCAGGAACAATTTTCATAACAGACACCGATATGACAGGAACGGTACCTACCAGAGCAACCATTGAGGCGGCCCATGCGCTCGTCAAACCTTACATTCATCACACTCCTGTTTTCACTTCACAATTCCTGAATGAATTGTCTGGCGCAGAGCTGTATTTCAAATGCGAAAACCTGCAAAAGATAGGCGCATTCAAGGCGAGAGGCGGGTTAAATGCAGTGCTGTCGCTGTCGGCCGAACAGCTCGCGAATGGCGTGATCACGCATTCGTCGGGCAACCACGCACAGGCAATCGCATTCTCGGCGCAGAAAGTAGGGGCAAAGTGTTACATCGTGATGCCCGAAAATTCGCCGAAAGTGAAGATCGCCGCGGTGGAAGGTTACGGGGCAACCATTACTTTTTGCAAAAACACACCGGAAGACCGCCAGGGAACGGTCGATGAAATCATCGCACGCACCGGCGCGACTTTTATACATCCTTTCAACAATTACGAGGTGATTGCCGGACAGGCAACGGCGGCAAAAGAGCTGATCGAAGACGTAAGCGTAAAACTGGACGCGATTGTGGCACCGGTAGGAGGGGGCGGTTTGCTGAGCGGTACCGCATTGTCGGCTAAATATTTCTCGCCGGGCACGAGCGTGTACGCAGGCGAGCCCGAAGGTGCAGCGGATGCCGTGCTTTCGTTCCGGAGCGACAAGATCGAAAAGGCGCCGTATGTGAATACCATTGCCGACGGCCTGCTGACGTACCTCGGCGACAAGACGTTCCCGATCATCAAAGCCGAGGTGACCGACATCTTTACGGTTTCAGACGAGGAGATCGTTCAGGCGATGCACTATTTGTGGGAACGCATGAAAATCGTGGTAGAACCTTCCGGTGCGGTATCCACAGCCGCTGTTTTGAAGAACAGGGCCGTTTTTGAGGGTAAAAAGGTAGGTATTATTATTTCCGGCGGTAATGTTGACCTGGGGCGGCTGCCGTTTTGAAACAGTTTGAAATGAATAAATCACTGCCCCGATATGCGTATCCCGGGGCGGTGCCGTTATAGTAGGAAATTTAGGATGCGTGTTTATATTTGAAAATTGTTTACTCTTAAAATTGAAGTATGAAAAAGCTGATTTTTTGCTGTCTGGTACTACTAATGGGCGCTTGCAAGGATGACAAGAAAGACCCTGAGCCGGAAACGGATTATGCAACAAGCTTTGTAGGAGTTTATGAAACCACCACGGTGGAAGGCGGGATTACCACCAATTACAAATGGGACATTAGCACTGAAACGAAGAACCAGCTGAGCATTAAATATACCAAGCAAACGAAAGTCACTGTTTCAGGGACGATCATCACCCTGACGCAGGATTATCCGATGGTAGCAGTGAAAACAACGGCGCAGGACAACTTCGAAGTGAATGAAAAAGTGAATGTGACCCAAAGCACCGGTGAAGCGCTGAATGTACGGCTCAGCGGCATCGCGAGCAGGATCGTGAACGGTAGCGGGGTGCAGCAGATCAACATCACGCTGAAAACATCCGAAGCGAGTACCGGATTACCGAACGAAGAAGTTTACCTGGAATTCAAAAAGAAATAACGGCATTTGGAATGCAGCAAAAAGGCGGATGAGATCACTCACCCGCCTTTATTTTTTGAGAGGCACTTCGATTTGGTATTATAAGGATACTTCTTTGAAAAGCAACTGAGACTTGTCGAACAGGACAATCACCGGGAACGTAATGCCTACCACGAGGCAGGTGACAATAAAGGCCATTAGCCAGATAATGAAGAGGGTTAATTTAGCTACAACGATCATACCGTAAACGATTTTTTTAAAAAAGATCGCTTTGTCCTGGCAATGGTTGTAAGGCTCCGTGGGTATTTTTCATGCGGTAAATTACCGCCCGCAAATGCCGGTGAAGTCGCAAAATTGGCAGGTCGTCAGGTCGTCGGTCTTGCGGAATGGTACGTCCGGGTCGAGCATGACATTGAGGATGTCCGTCAGGATCACTTCGGATTTTTCGATGAATTCCTGCGGCGCCAGCTGCTCGGTGATTTCCAGCGGGTTAGCGATGAGATTCTTCGGGTCACGGAAGGAATAGAAGCCCGATTTGACGGCATAGTCGCCGAAATTGTAGGTCATACCCCGCAGTTTCAACCCGTTTTCCTCCTTCATCCGGCGGTACATCAGGTATTCGTAAATCCAGAGCTGGCGCACATAGCCCATTTTGCGGTCGGGATCGAAGCGGATCACTTCTTCGCGGGCTACCGGATCGGCGAGTTTTTGCTTGCCCGTTAGCTCCACGCTGCCGGTTTTGTAATCCATCACGTATAATGTCCCGTCTTCGGCCAGTTCAATGCGGTCGATCTTCCCGCCCACGCGTACGGGTGTGTATGCGCCTTGCAGCACGAGCTGTATGCGCGTATGCAGCGGCTGCTCGGCCGCGAGGATCTTGCGCCGGGGTTTTTGGGCCATATGATGCCGGAGGAAGGTCAGTATCTGCTGCTCGCCGATCTGGTAGTAGATGCGGTTGAGGCCCAAATCGGTCACATAGCCTTTGAAAAGCCGGTCGAATTCTTCCCGGAGCACGACAGTGATCTGGTCTTCCGAGGGATCGCTGTCGAGCAGGAAAAACTCATGGTCGAGGCGTTCCAGGGAGGCGTGCAGCCAGGTACCGATCTTGTCCATACCGAGCTCTTCCTCCACTTCCTCCTTTTCTTTTACGCCGGCAATGTGTTTGAGGTAAAACTGCATGGAGCAGCGGATAAACTCGTTGAGGTGCGTCGGGTAAATGCCCTTGCCATCGAGGTAGGCGCGGATGGCGGCAATCAGCGCGTCGTCCTTATGCACGACTTCTTCCAGCTCCTGCTGCTGTTGCGCCTCGAAGACGACGGTTTTGTTTTCAATGCGGATCCGCGGGTTGTATTCCGCCAGTTCGTACTCGATTTGCCTTACAAAACGGCTTTTTTCGCCCCCACCGGGAGCATCGTTGGTACTGGTGTAAAGAATATGTACTTCCGAAGCACGTTGCAGCAACCGATAAAAGTGATAGGACATCACCGCCTCCTGATGCTGGTGCGTTGGCAGCCCCACCGCCTGTGCCGCATCGAACGGGATCAGCGAGTTTTGCCGCTTCGCTTGCGGGATAATGCCCTCATTTACCGACAATATGATGATCCGCTCGAAGTCCAGCGCCCGCGTTTCGAGCATTCCCATGATTTGCAGGTTGCTGATCGGCTCACCGCTGAATGGAATGCGCGTTTGGCGGATCAGCTCGAACATAAACGATTTGAGCGTCCGCAGGGTGATCAGCTCCGCCCGTTCTTCGATTGTTTGCTCAAATTGTTTGAGTAATGTGTAAAACAGGTAGAGGTATTCGGTTTCCAGCGCGTTCTTGTAGTCCTTATAAACTTCCCGCAGCAATTCAATCAGCTGGTAAAATGAGCGGATTACCTGCTGTGCATTGTTTTTCTGCCAATGTGTGAAAAGGATCTGAAACAATGGATGACTGTCGCCCAACGCGATCAGCTCTTCGGAACTCAGGAACACCTGGTTGCTTTCGGTGATCTCGCGAAGTGTTCGCTGAATGATCGTCTGCCCGTCTTCGAGCGGCGTAAGCGCTACGTGCTCGTAATGCCGGATAAACGGGTGGTTCAGTATTTTGTCAATTGATTTGTGCCCGAATTTCGGGATGCGGACCATTTTGCCGCTCCGGGTCCTGAACTCCACTACATTTTGCTGTAACTCAAAAATACCGTCCACCAGCGTGTAGAGCAGCGAGTTGCGCATAGAGAGGCCCATGGTCACGTTCAGGTCGCGTACTTCCTGGTCCAGCGAATACAGCATTGGGAGGAGCAGGTTCTCGTCGGCCAGGACGATGGCGGTCGGGATAGGAGCCTCGTCGTCATCGAAGCGCTTCATTTGCTGGTAAAGCTCGCCCGCTACTTTCGTTTGCAAGGTGGCATTGGGCACGCCGTAAATCGTAATGTGTTTTTCGGTTGAAAGCAGGTCGTCGGCCGTCCAGTTCCATTCCCCGAACTCCTTGCTCCGCTGGTACTCGCGAAGGCTCTTACCGGCTTCTACCACGGTGTTTTCCGACATATAGTAACGGTCCGAATCCCAAAGCACCTCGGCTTTTTTGGCTTTGATCAACGCCGTCACGATCGTCCGTTCCGAGGTCGTAAATGCATTGAAACCCGCGAAATAGATCCGTTCGTCTTCCGGACGCGCCGCCGTGAGACTGCCGATGTCCTCAGCCAGCTCGCGATAGGCCATTCCGCGGTAGGCCTTGCCTTTTGCGATCAGCCGCTGCCTGAACGACTGGTATACTTTATTGATATTCTCAAAAAGCGAGAAATACTGTTTGGAGCCGCCCTCGCCTTGCAGCGACTTGCCCTCGGGCAGGCTCTCCTGCCAGCGTGCGAGCGCGTGCGCCTCCGAGAGGTACTCAAACAGGAAATCCGTTTTGACAAGGTACTGGTCAATTTTGTCGAGATCGCTCAGCAACACCGACGCCCAGCCCATGAATCGGTCGAACTGCACATCCGGGTCGATCTCGCGGAAGGTCTCATACAAATCGAAAAGCAAGTGTACCGGGTCCTCGATTTCCAGGCTGCAAATGCTTTCCACGAAATCGTCGATAGCCATGATACCGGGGCTCATCATGGCCTCGGTGGTCTCACCGGCGAGTTCCTGCATGAGGAAAAACGCGGCCCGGCGTGTCGGTACCACTATTTGGACGCGGTCGAGCGAGGTATGGTTGGCCAGAATGCGTTTGGCGACGAGGTTCAGGAATGATGGCATCGGAAATGCGGATGTAAATGTCAGTGAATGCGGTCGCCGCGCGGTGACAGCGATTGCATGATCTCGGCTTCGGCATGCAGGAGTTCTTTCCAGCGTGCCCGCACCTTTTCGGCCGGGACGTAAGTTTCGGCGAGTTCGAGAAATGTGCGGTAATGCCCGGCTTCGGAAATCATCAGTTCGCGGTAGAACTTTTGCAGCGATTCGTCTTCCAGGTTTTCCGACAGTAGTTTGAAACGCTCGCAGCTCCGGGCCTCGATCAATCCGCAAATGAGCAGCCGGTCGAGGAACATTTTGTTGGCGTCGCCTTTGGTAACCAGCTGCATGAGCTGGTTCACGTATTCATCCTTTCGTTGTCGGCCCAGCGGGACGTTTCTTTTCTTCAATTCTTTCAAAACCCTTTGAAAATGGCCCCATTCTTCGGCCACAATGGGCGTCAGGATTTCGACCAGCAAGGCTTTGTCGGGATAATGCACAATGAGCGAAATGCAGCTGGAAGCGGCTTTTTGCTCGCAATAGGCGTGGTCAATCAGCACATCGCCGATTTGCATGGAGGCAATGTCGGTCCAGCGGGGATCGGTCGGAAGTTCCAGTCCGAGGGTAGTGAGTGATGTAGCCATTTGGTCAAAAGTTTGTCCGGCTAGTCGAACATCGGCCAGTTGATCCCGAACGAGAATGATCTTGCAAGACCCAGGTAATTGGGTGTCACATAATACCCTTTCGGGAAGAGGCCGAAGTTGCCGCCCTGGTTAAGATAAGACATTTTGAAGAATAACCTTACCCGTTTGATCCGCACATTGGCAAAGCCGTCTACCACGACATTCTGGGCGAGTGTTGTACTGTCTTGTAAATGAAACTGTTGCGTAACAGGCATGTAAGCATCGGCCAGGTACGACGAGCGGTAACGCGCCGCCAGACCAAGCTGGATGAACAGTACTTTGGCATACACGAAATCAAAAGTAACCTCGCCGCTCGCGAAAGCCGTAGGAATGCGCATCACATCCTTATTGTCGTTCAGAGTGAGATAACCCATCGTCGTGAAATTCCAGCGGTTCAAATGAATGCCGGAATTGAAACCGACGCGGAGCAGCCTGAAACCGGCATTGAGCTGCCGGGGCACTGCCGCCGTATCATAATAAATGTAGTCGTTGATCTGGTGGATCTGTATTTCGGGTACGAACTCGACCTTCTTGGTTTTCAATACCAGCGAGGCGAATATCGTCTGGACCTTGGTAGGGTCGAAATTGTTGCGCCAATCGAAATGGTTGTTCAGGTAACGCTGTACCAGCAGGTCGGGGGCGGTTTGGATACTCTGGAACCCGGCTTTACCCCAGCGCGTGTTCAGTTCGCCTTTCAAGCGGTACTCTACGTTTTTGGCAAGATTCAGATCGGCTTCGGCGGTCAGGTATTGAACCGAATCTTTGAGGTAATAACCCAGCCAGGCGCCGATGATATTGTCGAATTTCAGGCCTGTACGGTAGGTCGCGTAAGGATCGCCGGTTTCGTTTTTCGACTGCGCCCCGCCGCGCATGCCGTAGAACCGCTGCCGCACATAGGCCCGGTAATTGAAACCTTCGTAAAAGCCTTTGATACCTACTTTATTGTCCAGCAGCTTGTAATAAATGTCCTGGCGTGTCTGGGCGGTACTGAATTTGGCTGCGGGATAAATCCCTTTTTCAAATCCACGTGTCAGTTGCAAGTCGGTGTAATGGTCGATGGTGCTTTGCAAATCGGCTTGCTGGAAGACCTGGAACCCGTTGAGCAGCCGGTACTGCTGGTAAACATGAAAAACATGGCGTCGTTCCCATGAGTTGGCATTGTCGCTGAGCTTGGCGGCACCGTCGTAGGAATATTTGTCCACCACACCGGCTTCGTCCACATTGGGTATCACGCCGCCCTGTTCTGCTACCTTCATGTTCATATGCCGGTAGTGCGCGAGAATGAGGTACTTTTTGTTTTTGGAAAAGAAGCTGGTATGCGCCAGAAAAGTCCAGTTCCGGCCGAGCAACGCCGCGGAAGAAATGGAATTGGCAAAGCCGTAGATTTTGTTGGACGTCAGGCGCGTCGCCCGTATCCCGAAGTTGAACCGCGAATGCACGTTCTGCGTGTAGGCGAACGTGCCGAGCGAGGTCTTTTTGGGCCCCGACATAAAATCCAGCTCGGTATGCTGCGATTTGGTATCTACATAAGCTACATCTTCCTGTTTGATCGCGTACGCGTCGTATACGCGGAGGCCCAGCTGCGCGCCAATGTCCTCGCGGGGCTGAAAAAACAGGTTGCGGGTGGCTGTAACGTGGTTACCCAGGTCGGCGAGCTTGCCCCAGGCCTTGTCCATCGGCATCCACCGGTGGAAGTTGGTCAGGCCGGTATCCACGCGGTACCGTACCGAATCGCGGTTATTCAGAATGTCATGCTCGTAAAAATGCAGGGTCGAATGCGGACCGTAGACGTTCTTGGTGCTATCGTCGAGAATGGACTGTCCTCCGCCCCCGCGTGAACCGCCCCCTCCGCCGCCGCTCGGCATCCGGATATTGCCCGGAAGCTTCACCTGGCCGCTGGCTGTCGGGATGGTTAGGATGAAGCTGCATAAAACACACAGGAAGCTATATAAAACAATTCTCATAGAGGGAAACTCGTTCTGCCGTTTTTAAAACCGGTCGGAGGTCTGCGATGCGACCCATTGTGCAAAGGCCTGTTCGTCGTTCCCGAAATCCACGGAAACCGGAACATACGCAAAGCGCGCTGCACAACCTTTTGCAACAACCAACGGTTTTAATTTGACCATATCCTTTTCAGTCGTGACCACAAAAGTATCGTTTTTTAGGTTCTTAATCAGGTCTTCGACGTCACTTGGCGTGTAATTGTGATGATCCGGAAAAACCTTTTGCTCTGTAACGCTGAACCGGGTGGTCAAATATGCGGCGAATGGCTGCGGATTTGCGATTCCCGCGGCCATTTTAACATTCTTTAACTCAACAGGCCCGCCTTCGTACGACAGCGGGACGTCGTAGCGGGTAGTGGCGAAGAAAACGGGTACACCGGCACGGGTATAGCGACGGATATTTTCAACGATATTTTCTTTTTCGGAAATGGCGAGTTCTGCCGGGCATTTGGTCACGACTACCGCATCGGCCCGTTTTGCGCCATGTCGCCGTTCGCGCAGCCTTCCGGCAGGGAAGGGGTGATCTTGGTAAAAGGGGCGGTTGTAGTCGTTCAGCAGGATGTTTACATCCCGCCGGATTGCCCGGTGCTGGAATGCGTCGTCGAGCAGGAGCAGCTTTACGTCCGGATGATTTGCATGAATTTTCAATGCGCCATTCACCCGTTTTTCACAAACGGCTACAATTGCCTCCTGGCTGAATTTGGTATAAAACTGAAATGGTTCGTCGCCGATCGTGGCGGCGGTAGCAGTAGCGTCGGCCTCCACAAAGCCCCTGGTATCGCGCCCGTAACCGCGGCTGAGGATCGCCAGCGGTATCTGTTTTGACAGTAAGCGGGTGAGGTATTCGATGACCGGCGTTTTGCCTGTTCCGCCCACAGTAAGGTTGCCTACCACGATTACTTTTTGTAGTACTTTTTCGGAGTGTAAAATGCCGTTGTCGAACAGAAAGTTACGTACGTCTGCGACGGCACCATAGATCCACGAGAGGGGCAGCAATGCTTTTTTTATCCAGGGCAGCTCTTTCATCCTGGTGCATAATTACGTAAATTTTGTCTAATATTGTGCCCCTTTTAAAATCTGACACCGCAAAATCATGCCGTTAAAAATTGTGTATAAGCCACATACGCTTCATTTTCGAAGGGAAGCGGGCACCTCTCGCGGGGTACTTACACAAAAAACATCCTGGATCGTCATTGTGACCGACTCTGAAAAGCCCGGTGTTGCCGGTTATGGCGAATGCGGACCACTGCCAGGCCTGAGTGTCGACGATGTTCCGGATTTCGAGGCGCAGCTTGCGGATGTCTGCGGCATTTTCAACGAGCTCGACCTGGATGTATTTCCATTCAATCTCGGCATTATCCTCGAACAGCTGATCCCGGAAAACCTGCCTTCCGTTCGTGCGGGTATCGAAATGGCGCTGCTGGATATCATGAACGGCGGACAGCGCGTGTTGTTCAGGAATGGTTTTTCCAATGACGGCGAAGGCATTCTGATGAACGGGCTGATCTGGATGGGCTCTTACGAAAACATGCTCGCGCAGGTGGAGGAAAAGCTCGCACAAGGTTTCACCACGCTCAAAATGAAAGTGGGCGCGATCGACTTCGAGCAGGAATGCCGGATATTGGAAGCAGTCAGGGGGAGATTTGACAAAAACACGATTACGCTCCGCGTCGATGCGAATGGCGCATTCACTGCGGATAATGCGAAGGAAAGACTTCAACGACTGAGTGCATTTGACCTGCATTCGATCGAGCAGCCCGTGAAAGCAGGCCAGTATGAACTGATGGCCGAACTCTGTGCGTCGTCGCCGGTACCGGTTGCTTTGGATGAGGAGTTGATCGGCATTCCCAATTACCGCGACAAGTTCGCATTGCTTAAAAAGCTCGCACCGCCTTTTATCATTCTGAAACCTACATTGCTCGGCGGTTTTACAGCCACCAGCGAATGGATAGAAATCGCGAACCGGCTGCATATCGGCTGGTGGATTACTTCCGCATTGGAATCCAACATCGGCCTCAATGCGATTGCACAATACACGGCGTCGTTTAAGAATCCGCTGCCGCAGGGGTTAGGTACCGGTCAGCTTTATACCAACAACTTCGATTCTCCGCTGACCGTCGAAAACGGCAACCTCTATTATAGGAAGGAGCTTGCCTGGGAACTACCAGGCCACGCCCTTGCGGAGCCAGCCTAAGGTTGCCGCTTCGGCAGTACCCGGCTCCGGTATGAAATTATACTCCCAGTTGGCCTGAGGCGGCAAGCTCATCAGGATCGATTCAGTCCGGCCATTGGTTTCCAGCCCGAACTTCGTACCACGGTCCCACACGAGGTTGAACTCCACGTAACGCCCCCGGCGAAGGTACTGCCATTGCTTCTGTGCTTCCGTAAATGGCTTTTCGGCATATTTCTGCATCAATGCCGTGTAAACGGGTGCGAAGTTTTCACCTACCTCTTTGACAAATTCGAAAAGCTGTGTTTTGGACAAACCCTGGCCGTTACCTGGCTCGTCGGGTTTGAGGTAATCGAAGAAAATACCGCCCACGCCGCGCGTCTCGTTGCGGTGCTGGATGAAGAAATAATCGTCGGCCCAGGTTTTGAACCGGGGGTAAAAATCGGGATGATGTTTGTCGCAGGCGGCTTTCAATGTGTGGTGAAATGCGCGCGCATCTTCTTCTACCACATAATGCGGCGTGAGGTCGATGCCGCCACCAAACCAGCAGGTACCATTGTCGAGCTCGAAGTAGCGCACATTCATGTGTATGATGGGCACGTGCGGGTTGCGCGGGTGCATCACGATGGACACGCCCGTAGCCGTGAACTGCGGGCTTGCGTCTTCCGCCAGGTTCATCTGCGCACGCAGCCTGGGATGTACTTCACCTTTGACACTCGAAAAATTGACGCCTCCCTTTTCGATCACCGCACCGTTCTGGATCAGGCGCGTACGGCCGCCGCCACCGGAATGGTGCTGCCAGAGGTCTTCATGAAACTGGGCACCACCATCGGTTGCAGCGATGGCTGTGCAAATGCGGTCTTGTAAATCCTTGAAAAACGATTCTATATCTTCCACTTTCATAGTCGGGTGTCAATACTGCGAGCGGCAAAAGTACGACAAATAGCGCTGCCCGGACATAAAAAAAGCAGGGCAAAGCGCCCTGCTTTTTGAATTCAATACACATCTATCTAGTCATCAATGCGGAGGAAAGTGCCTGCGAGGTTGAATACCAGCTCCTTGTTGTTCGAAAGGCGCACTTCCTGATCGGTACGGTCTTTTTCCCAGTCGGTAATAAACGCGTCGGGATAATGCTCCTTCACATATTCAAGTATTTTCAAGGGGATCACCGTATCGGGCAGCTTTTCTGTATGGCGGCTTTCGATGCTGTAACAATCACCTTTTTTATCAAATTCGAGTTTGACCTGATTATCCAGAATCACATCATACGTGGTTTCGAGATCGTCGCGGTCGCGCACGACCTGCGTGATGCGTGCATTCGGGAAATGGGCTTCGATATAGTCCTGAGCATTGACCGGCAGTTTGGTTTCGTCCACTACTTTTTCGTTATCGCAGGCCGTCGCCACAAAGAGCAGAAAGGCCATCAAGAAAGCCAGTTTTTTCATCATCGTTGTCAGTTAAATTGAGTGTTCGTTTTGTTTCTGACAACCCAACAGCCGGCTTCCCCTATGCTGTCCGCGATTATTTCCCTTTTTTGGGCGCGTCTTTCGGATCGAACCAACCAATCCGCGTGATGATGACCCGGTTGTTAACGCGTTCATCATAGGTTTTGTCGAAATAGTCGTTGGTAAGAATGCCTAGCTGATATTTATAGCTTCTGCCTTTCAATGCCGCGCCATATAGTTTACTTAGATCATATTCGGCGATGTCCGAATATTTGTATTTGTTCAGCTCCGAGTTCGGTACATGCTTGTTATTCAGCCATACTCCAAATACATCCGTCCGTTTCCAGTTTTCGAACATTTTGGGTGTTGGGGCTTTTTTGACGGGAATATCCATTCTAAACAAGCTGATCTCTTTGGCCGTTACTTGCTTCTTTTGCGCATTACTCATGCGCTCATAAACAGCGTAGAGCCGGTTTTCTTCGGGAGGGCTCACTTCAATGTGAAAGTCTGTACGGCCTTTTCGATTTTTAACAACCCTGGTATTTTTCTCGATAGTGGCGAAGAAATCCTGCATTTCGGTTTCCGAAACAGCCTGGGTACCTGCATTACGCTCAGACTCATTTTTTCGCTCAACCGTAGACGCCTTTTTTGATGGTGTATGTTGAGAGTAAGTTTTTTCTGCAAGAACAAAAGTGAGCACCGGGAGGAGCAATGCAACAAACCCCTTTTTTATAAACTGAATGCGCAGGTTAATGTTTGTGGTCATCATGGCTAATCGTTTTTTGGTGACAGGATAATTGAAAGAACTTGTGAGGCTGGCCGCGCGATGGGCGAGGAGGGTATCGAGCAGGAGCAATTGATATTCCTGCACATTGGTGGGGCCGGCCAGTACGGCATCGTCGGCCAGGTACTCGTGGTTTAGCCGGATGGCGCGGCGATAAAGCAGGAGCAGCGGGTTGAACCAGCATAATGCAACCAAGATTTCCGTGAACAGGATATCCAGTGAATGCAATTGCCTTGTATGGGCCAGCTCGTGTGCGAGGATCTCTTTGGGAATAGTATGCGCATCGAATGCTTTTTGGGAAATGAAAATGCAATTGAAAAAGCTGTAAGTAGGTGTATCGTCCGGCATCAGCACCAGTTTTGCCGTTTCAAAAGGGATGGTCCGTCGCCCGGGCCTGGATCGGACGAGAGACAGAATTTGCAGACTCGTTCGCAAGAGTAATGCGGTAGCAATGAGTCCGTAGGCTAACCAGGCAATGTAATCGGGGAAGTTGTCTCCGGCTGCAACACCTGTTTGCGCGGGGGCATCCGCTCGAAGGAATGCCTGTGTATCCGACACAATCGGACTGGCGATGCGTGTTTCATGGACTGGCGTCGACGGCATTTCAATCGTCGCTAATGGCACGAGCAATGAGAAAACCATTGCTCCCAACAGATAAAACCGGTTGAACCGCAGCATTTTCTCCCGTTCCAGAAGGAAATGATACACTGCGAACAGCAGCCCGGAGCAAACGATGGATTTGATGAGATAGCTAACCATTTTGCTTGCGTTTGATTTCTTCGTCGATAATGTTCCTTAACTCTTCGAGTTCGTCGGTCGTCATGCTCGTGTCACGCGCGAAAAACGAGCCGAACTGCGCGACCGAATCATTGAAGAAGTTTTTGATGATACCACTCATTTGTTTAGAGAAGTAATCCTTCTTCTCGACCAGCGGATAGTATTCGCGCGAGTTGCCATACACTTTGTAGGCTACAAAGCCTTTGTCCTGCATTCTTTTGAGCAGCGTCGCCACGGTGGTAGTGGCCGGTTTCGGATCGGGGAAGCATTCAATAAGGTCCTTCATAAAGACCTTCTCTTTCTGCCAGAGGTATTCCATCAGTTGTTCTTCGGCTTTGGTGAGTGACATGACGAGCGTGCTTTGTTCTACAATAATATATGTTACTCTACAAATGTAGAATTAAAATCGAAAAATAAAAATATCGGATGCAACGATTCGCTCTATTTTTGTAACTGATAGTTTTGAAAATCAACCGGCCACCTATGATCCGTACTATTTTACTGCTCCTTCTCTCCGTCCATTTTACGTTTGCCCAGGAATTCACATCCGTTGTGCGCGGTAGTATAAAGGATGCCGATACCGGCCTGCCGCTCGCGCAAGCAACCGTGCAGCTCGATGCTAAAGGTGCTGCAACCGACGAAGCCGGGCTGTTCCGTTTTGAAGGAGTGGGAGTAGGGCGGCACGTTCTCACGGTATCTTTTGTAGGGTACCAGACGCTCGTCATCCAGGAGATATTAGTCGAATCGGGGAAGGAGAATGTACAGGAAGTGCGGCTTAGCGCCACCGGCCGACAGTTGCAGGAGGCGACCGTTTCGGGCAGCCGACCGCCCGCATTCAACAGCGTGCAGGCGATTACCGCCGAGCAGACGCTGCGTTACGCGGCCACCTACCTCGACCCCGCACGCGTAGCCACCTCCTTCGCAGGCGTGGCTGCGGCCAACGACCAGGCCAACGGGTTGGTTGTGCGTGGTAATTCGCCGAACAATATGCAATGGCGGCTGGAAGGCGTGGAGATTGTGAATCCGAACCACCTGTCGAATGCGGGAACGTTCAGCGACAGGCCAACGTCCACAGGGGGTGGGGTGAATATTTTGAGTACGCAGTTGCTGGCCGCTTCCAACTTTCTCTCGGGGCCTTTCCCGGCGCAATATGGAAATGTTACCGGGGCTATTCTCGACATGAACCTTCGGAAAGGAAACAGCGAGCAAACAGAGTATACCGCGCAGGCCAGCTTGCTGGGGCTCGATTTTGCCGTAGAAGGCCCGTTCTCCAAAAAGTCGAAGGCGTCCTATCTCGTCAACTACCGGTATTCATTCACGGGATTGCTGGGTGCCATGGGTGTGAACTTCGGAGGGGAAGATATCCGTTTCCAGGACCTGTCGTTCAACATCAATGTTCCGGACAAACGTGGTGGAAATATGACGATTTTCGGAGTGGGCGGCGTGAGCAGCAACGATTTTAAAGGAGAAACGGATAGCACGCTCTGGAAAGTGCAAAAGGATGGCTATCGTATTTTGTATAAAAATAGGATGGGCGCGGGAGGTATCACTTACACATTACCTGTTGGGCCCAGGACATCGATCAGGTTGGTAGGTGCTTTTTCAGGGCTGCGCACGTCACGGGACTCCGACCCGATTTACGATAGCCCGGCCACGCCCGTGAAGCCCGGCGACGACGAGATCCAGGTGAGAAATGCGATTTCGTTTAGTGCTGTGATGACCTGGCGCAATAGCGCTAAAAGCCGGATCAGGGTGGGATCTTACATAACTTACCGCATTGAAAAACTGAATGGCCCATATGCGTTCCGGGATTTCGATACACGGATTACGCAACCGTTTGTCAGCTGGAACTATCAATTGACACCGGCCATTACGACGGAAATCGGCCTCCATGCCACGGCGAGTTTTATTGAAGTCGTCGATGAGGTTTCGCACAGCACACTGGAGCCGCGTGCCGCTATTCGCTGGCAGATGTCGGACAAGGCGCAGTTGAGTTTTTCTTACGGCTTACACTCGCAAATGCAAACACCCCAGCTGTATGCGGCCGAGTATTCCAATACCGGCTTTTCCGGCGGTAACCAGAAACTTGCGCCTTCCAAGTCCAACCAGTACGTGCTGGGTTATCAACGGGACTTCGGTCGTGCGGGAAATTTGAAGCTGGAAGCATACTGGCAGCAGCAATTTCAGATTCCGGTGAATGAGGCAATGCGGTTTTCGGCGGTGAATCAAACGGAGAGTATTGTTTTTCTGTCGCTCGAAAACAAGGGTAAAGCGAGAAACATTGGATTGGAAGCTACCTACCAGAAGCTGTTGACGGATAATTACTATTTACTCGTGTCGGCGTCGGTTTATGATGCTACTTATAAGGTTGGGGACGATGTCCGGCGCGACAGCCGCTTTAATGGCCGGCATACATTCAGCTTTACGGGTGGCAAGGAGTTCAGGGGCCAGCGCGGCGGACTTTGGGGACTAAATGCGAAAGTGCTCTGGCTCGGAGGGTTTCGGGATATGGAAGTGAACGAACAGGACTCGCGCCAATACAATGCGACCGTGTACACCAATCAGTACACATATAATGTACAAATGAAGGACTATTTCCGTCCCGATCTCCGCATTTACTGGAAAAAGAGCCGCCCCGGTTTCAGCCGGACGCTTGCCATCGACTTGCAGAATGTATCGTCAACCAAAAATGAAGCATACCGATATTACGACACCATTGAACGGAAAGTGGTGATCCAAAAGCAACTCGGACTGATTCCTGTGGTAAGTTACAGATGGGAGTTTTAGAATTTTGAATGAGCCCCGTGGAGAAGATGTGAATTTTTTTCGAGCTAAATAAGCTGTTTGCCAGCGGCTTGGTTTCGTTGGCTTACGAATTTTTGAAACAGCGTGAACTTTCCGGGTTTTTAAGATGTAACTTTATTCGCAATCAAACTTTGGCTTTGTCCGAAGCTGCACTACCAAAATGGGGGTGACCGGTTTTGACAGCGGGCTGAGGGCTTGTGTGTAAGCATGTCGGGAGTTGAGATTACCTCCCGGAAATAATGGTCTCAAACAATAACTGGCGAATCTACTTACGCCATGGCTGCTTAATCCGGAGGATTAACCAAATGCCATCATCTCTCCACCTTACGTGCTGCCGGGTGGGTCCAGAGGTGTCGAACCGCAGCGCTGGTTGGTATATTGATGCGTAAAACCAACGAGACCCTAGTATCTAAGGTTATGACGCAGGTCCGCCGGGAACCTTGTCAGGCTCGAAAACCGAATCACGGATAAGCATGTAGAAGGCGCAGGTTTTCCCTGTTCTGGACGAGGGTTCGACTCCCTCCATCTCCACTTGAGGGGAAAGCAGCTATGCTTTCCCCTTTTTTGTCTAAAATCAAATCTTGTAATTGGTTGATTTTTAGTGAATTGCTTTCGAGAATGGGCAGGACGTAAGGTGTTCGATAGCTACCTTTTTCATAGTATAGTTGGTTATCGAACACCATCCGGACAAGTTCATGTTTTTGAGGGGTTGTTGCTTTTGCATAAAGCTGTTTCAGTTCGGCTAACTTGCTCAGTTCTCGCTTAAAGAGCTGAGAAAGCTTATCGTGGTTCCCGCTAAACTTCTCGATCTGAGTTTTTAAAGCAAGGCTTTGTTTGGTCAAATCAGAGTGCCAGCGAGAATAGGTTTCATGTGACATCTGGTTGTTTATCCACTTCTCTTCGACGCTTCGTAGTTTCTTTTGCACTTCTTCGTAGTCAGATTTTCTCATTTTCAACAACTGCCTTTCAGATTTTATCTTTTCTTCAAACATTTGAAGTGAAATCAATTCGATAGATTTGGTTGTCTTAAGCGGAAGGTTTAAGCTCTCGAGGACCTTATCAAACTGGTCGTGGGCTTTTTTTGCAGGAATGTTGTTGTGTCCTTTGATTTTGCACTTGTAATAATAGTAGTAGTTGCCGCCCTTGCCCCTGGATGCAGCCCCGGTGAGATGAATCCCGCAATGGCACTTTAACACTCCTCTTAACGGAAGGTCTTCAGAGACTTGAATGTGCGGGCGTTGAGGTTTGAAACGGTCCTGAACCTGCTGCCAAGTAACGTCGTCAATGATCGGCTGATGAATGCCCTTTATAAGCTCTTCCGGATATTCCCGATAGGCTTTAACGTGGAGCAGTCCGCAATAAACTGGGTTTTGAAGAATCCTATGGACAGCGCTGTTGCCCAGAAGGTTAAATCCCATTTTGCTTATTTCCTTCCTGATTAAATAGATTGGTACGTTCATTAGAAATTGCTGATAGATAGTCTTCACAATTTCTGCTCTCTCAGGATCGGGAACAATAATGGGTTTTCTATTTTCGTCCTTTTCGTTTCTATACCCAAAAGGAGCTGCGCCAAGATAGCGACCATGTTTTTTCTTGGCCGTGTATATTCCCATGTTGATTCTGACCTTGTTTCGGATTATTTCATCCTCGCCCTTTAGAAGCATCAGACCCGCATAGAAAAAGCTCCCCGGATCGTCGGCATCAAAGGTTATTCCCTCGGAAACGCTTACAACTTTAATCGCAAATTGCCGCTGCAGCTTTTTAATAGCAACGATCGCTTCACCGGCATCCCGGCTAAATCTGTCAAATGCGAAGACGACAAGATGATCAACAGTCCGGTAATGCTTTTCAATAAAACTGTATAGTCGTTTGAAGTCGGGCCTGTCGAAGTTTCGTGCGCTGAAACCCTCATCTTTGAACACATCGACGACTTGCACGTCATTCCTATCGCACCATCCCTGAACCATCATTTGCTGACCGGCAATGCTGTGGTTGCTCTGACGATCGGTTGAGATTCTCAGATACACAATTCCTCTCTTCATTTTTGATGTTTTTAAAGAAAAATTCTACTATGACCGAAGCAAGTAAATTTACAAATTTCTCCTCCTTCTCCTCGTCCTTTCTCTGCCCGATTTGTTCCAAATTTTCCATGCTTTTTCTGCCAAAGGTTTTGCTATTCATTGGTACCCGGATTATAGGTACCGTTCGATTCCTACCGTTGAATTTAGCTAACTCATTACTTTAAGACTTATCCCCACAGTATTTCAGGTTGGATAGCGTTGGGCGGCTTGGAAGTGGTCGTTGACCGAGGATACACAATATTTGACGGACGCTTATTTAATTATGATGCTGCGTGTGTCGAAGCATCATATCCTAAGCCTACAAGGCTTTGGGCTTCGCACGATCGGGCGCAATTACATGGAGATTAGGGGAAAGGCTTCACAAGCAGCCGACTCATCATGATAGGCACGAAACTTTGGTTGCTGGTCATTTTTAACGAAAAGACTAATATGGAAACTCTGGTACCGGGCGGGCTTTCAGAACATCAGGCGGTATACCATATAAGTCATAATATGTACATTCCTCATTATTACTTGAAGTGTTAACATTGCCTTCACAAACTTGCTCATCGTTCCGTCGAGCTTTTATGTTTGGGCCTGGTCAGAGAGACATAGAAGGTCTTTTCAAGTCATTCTCTTTACAAAGTCGTTTGAGCAAGGGGGATTTGGATGTCGATGGTGAATGGCTTCAACAATAGCGTACTGACAGAATTGCCAGGTTTAATCGGGGGTGTCAATGAACATGTATAACTTATGAAAACTACTGGTGAATACCAATGGCGCTATCAGCAAATGAACTTTCTGGCAAGGTCATGGGTACCCAAGGCGCCAAAGGCGGTGATCGTTATCGTTCATGGTATCGGGGAACACACTGGCCGCTATGCAGGTATGGCAAAGCGATTTAACGCATATGGCTTTGCGGTAACTGGCTTCGACCTATTTGGGCATGGGGAGAGTCCGGGCAAGCGCGGCTCAACGCTAGGCCTCGAAAATACGCTCGCGCAACTGCAAAGCTTTGTCAACCTTAATATTATTGATTATGGATTGCCGGTAATCATTTACGGGCACAGCATGGGTGGCGGTTTACTGGCCGCGTTACTGCTTAAGGAAAGACCACCCGTATTGGCAGCCATACTCAGTGCACCGGGTCTTCGTATAGCGAATACGCCACCGATCAAAAAGAGCCTTTTATGCTGTATGAATAAATTCTTGCCAGGGATTCAAATCAGCCAGGGTTTCGATATCGATAAATTGACCAGGGATGAGGCTGAGCGCGGGCGATTCATCAAGGACCCGCTGAACCATAGTTATGTAACAGTCCGGTTAGCCCACGAAATGATAACCAACGGAGCGTGGTGTATTCAGAACGCGGGTCAGTTGAGCACGCCGCTGCTGATCATGCACGGCACTGCGGATGCTTTCACAGATATCGGAGGCTCCCGGGAATTTGTTTCCAATGCGCCGAAAAGCCTGGTGAATATGTTTGAATGGCAAGGAGCCTATCACGAGTTGCACCACGAGCCGGAAAAGGATCAAATACTGGATGCGGCTACATCGTGGCTGGAAGCGGAGCGGCAAAATAAATGGTGACCGTATTGTTAGTGACCCGCAGGTGTCAGCCGGTTTGATCGATTCACCAGCTATTGTCAGCAACATTAGGCGACCTACCAGATAAGTCATAATATGTGCATTTCTATATCGTGCTTGAAATGTTAGTATTGCAATTACGAACTTGCTCATTACTTTATGGAAAACTTTTATGTTAGGGCAGCTCAGCTGGCCAGTGTAATGGTATTGCGGCTACTCATTTATGTTGCGATGTGTATACCTTTAAGTGCTTCTGCCGCCGAAACCAAAGTGGTGCTGACTGCTAACACGGCAGACCTGACAAATCCTGACGATCTATTTGATATAATTGGGAAATACGTCAGAGGTAGTGCTGATACCATTGTCTGGGCTATCAACGGAGATATTTTTCCGGCTGCTTATGAAGAAGAGCAAATCAGGAAATGGCAGGCCAAAGCTAATAATCTTCTGGATCTGCATCCACGACTATTCATTGTACTTAATCAGGGAGACCGCGATTGGCTTGATTCGAAAGCAGGTGGGTGGCAGAAAGTGATCTCGATAGAGAAAGCGCTTTCACAGGCAACGCATCCCCGGTTCAATATTTTCATACAGCATGGATGTCCCGGGCCTTGGACACTAACATTTCCTAATCTGGAATTGGTGGTGATCAACTCCCAATGGTGGAATCACCCTTTCGACAAACCATTGCCTGCGGCTGACGTTTGTGCGATCTCTGATACGGATAATTTCATCGAGGAGCTAGAAGGAATTCTTGACGACCGAAAAACCAAGAACTTAATGATACTCTCGCATTTTCCTCTGGTATCGACGGGCAATTATGGTGGCAGATTTGCCGCATCGGCGTACTTGATACCACCTGTCGTTGCATTTAGGCAGAATGTGGGGACAAGCAGAGATATTGTCAATGAGCAATTCGATCTGTTCAGGCACCGGCTGGTCAACCTGCTTGAAGATTATTCATCGGTAGTTTTTGCCTCCGGACATGAACAGAATCATTCGATCCAGATAGTAGGTAATAATATCCACGTTAATAGTGGTGCCCTGGTTCGCTCTGGATTCGCTGCAAAGCGAACAGATGCAATGCTCAGTGAAAACAAACCGGGTGTTGTTGTGGTGACGTATAGTGATATCCGTCAGGTAGATTTCGACTACCAGATATTTCGCGAAAGTCATCAACTTAAGTCAGAATTTAAGACGACTGTTTCCCGGCGCGACCTGCCAGAAAAAGTTACGCTTGGCAGGAAAGTGTCAAGTGACGGCACGGCAAAAATCGCAGCAGGTCCCGAGTATGCCAGCGGATGGATGAAACGGCTTTGGCTCGGCCAGCATTATAGAAGTTCATGGACCACCCCTGTGGCAGTACCGAAGCTCGACCTGGACACGACAAATGGTGGGTTAAATATCATTGGTAAGGGTGGGGGCAGGCAAACCACTTCTCTAAAACTTGTCGCCGGAAACGGGAAAGAATACGTTTTCAGGTCCGTTAACAAAGATCCGTACCGCGCACTGGGTTTTGAATTAAGGGGCACGGTAGTGGCCGATGTGCTCAAGGACCAGACATCTACACAGCAACCTTATGGCGCGATGGCTGTCGCTCCGTTACTTGATAAAGTAAACATCTTACACGCAGCGCCCTCGTTGTATGTGCTGCCCGATGATGACAGGTTGGGTGAATGGCGTACAGGTTACGCCAACCTGCTCGGCATGCTGGAAGAGCGGCCAAATGACAAGATAGGGCAGGGTAAAATCTTCGCAGGAGCTAAAAGTATCGAAAAGAGCTTCAAACTTTTCGGTAAGTTGTACAAGGATCACAATAATCACATCGACAAGCGCGAGTTTGCCAGGGCAAGGATATTTGATCTTTGGATCGGGGACTGGAGCAAGCATGAAGACAACTGGAAGTGGGCAGGCTTCAACGATGAAAGGGGTATGATCTACCGGCCGGTGCCGCGTGACAGGGATCACGCTTTCTCACGATGGGACGGGATTATTCCATGGCTAGCAGATCGTGAATGGGGTGTTCCCAACGGCGAAAGCTTTAATGAAAAAATCCACGGACTGCGGAGTCTGATGTGGCAGGCCAGACATCTGGACCGCTTTGTAGGAAACGAGCTTACCCGGGAAGATTGGATCAACGCCGCGCGCCAAATTCAGGATTCGGTGCAAAATGCGGATATAGAAAGCGCCGTCCGTAAAATGCCTTCGGAGATATACGAAAAAGATGGCAAGCAGATTGAACGGAAATTAAAGGTCAGACTGAGAGATTTACAGACTTATTCGGAACAGCATTATCAGCTTCTGGCAAAACAGGTCGACGTGGTGGGCTCCAATAAAAAGGAGTCATTTCAGATCATCCGAAATCCGGACGCATCTGTCCAGGTGACGGTAGCTGGAATTAATGGTGATGGAAAGCCAGATCCGGGAATTGTCTACTACCGTCGGAGATTTAATTTTAAGGAAACCAGTGAAATTCGTTTGTACGGGTTGGCAGGAGACGATATCTTTGAAGTTACGGGTCAGGCAGAGAATTCAATTTTGATAAGGATAATAAGTGGCGAAGGACAGGATACAATTCTTGATCACTCAATTGTGCAAGGCAAGCGCAACAGGACACTTCTTTATGATCCTTCTGTTGCCACATTGATCAATGCAGGCAATGAGCTAAGGCGGGTAACCGCAAAAAATCCAGGACTTTATCAGTACGACCGCAATGCATTTACTTACAATACCTACATGCCGGTTGTGCTGTTTACTTATAACCCTTTCATCGGAGCGGCTTTCCATGCAGGGGTAACCTTTACACGCCAAAGCTTCTCCAAACCGCAATTCAGCTCAAAACATACGTTTCGGGCGTCGGTGAGTTTGAAAGGGAATTATGATTTTAGATACACTAACCAATTTCGACAATTGATTGCCGGCTGGGACGGTATTTCAGGGATCAGCATTTCGCGGCCGCTGAACTACAGCTATTTTTTCGGAATTGGAAACGACAGTGAAAATCAAAAATGGCGTTCGCCGGATTACTATAGGGCACAATACAATTCCTTAGGTGCATTTGCAGGCATAACCCGCACATTCTGGAAACGTAGCCTGTCAGAATTGACGGCGAATTATGAGATGAACGAAGGTGTTAGGCGCAGAGATAGTTATCTTGACGACCATTCGGAAATTTTTGGAATGGAAAGGCTGAATCTGATTTTTGTAAAAGGAGCTTTGACATTGGATTTCAGAGACAGGATCGCACTTCCTGAAAAAGGTTTTCTTTTTTCAATTAGTGAGCAGGCCGGCAAAGTCATCGAGGTAAACGACCATTTATTCACAATAACCGAACTTGGAATAGAGCAGTATCTTTCGACCTACTGGAAAAACCCGCTGACACTCGGCCTGAGTCTTGGAGCAGGGCTAAGCGGGGGCGATGTGCCGTTTTATAAGAAGTTATCTCTGGGCCAGCTCAATGACCTGAGGGGCTACAAAAGGAATCGCTACGCGGGAACGGCCCGTGCGTTTTTGAATACTGAACTTCGGTATCAAATCATTGAAGCAAGAAACATATCTATACCAGTAAAGATCGGGGTTCGCGGATTTTTTGATGTTGGCCAGGTTTGGTCCGACGGCAAGGGCGACGCCTCCCAATACTGGCACAAAGGTTATGGAGCAGGGTTTTACGTGACGCCCTTTAAAGAGCAGTTTGCCTTAAACGTTAGCGCAGGAAAATCCAGGGAAGAATCGCTGCTGCTGATGATATCGGTTGGAAGTTTCTTTCGGTAAACAGTCCATACCATAATCTTAATAAAACGTCCGGCGCGACATTTTCTGAGAAAGTTAATTTTGCTTGTAGCGGCAGGGTTAAATCCGCCCGTACCGGTAAGCAGGATTTGTCGCAACTTACAGCTGATCTATGCGAAGAGCGATTATATGGTTTAGGAAGGACCTCAGGTTGCACGACAATCAAACACTGCTTGAGGCGATCAGGCATAACGATGAAATCGTGCCGATCTATTGTTTGGAAAATCCCGAGGTTTGCCCAAGCGCGACGGGACTGCCGACGGTGGGTAATCACAGGAGAAGATTTTTGATCGAGTCCCTGCATAATCTGGATCTGGGTTTGCAGAAACTGGGTTCTGCGTTGCTGATCGTAACAGGCCGTCCCGAGCATGTTATCCCTAAACTGGCAGTAAAATACCAGGCGCAAAAAGTATATACGCAAAGGCTTTACTCATATCAAGATGCCTCAAAAGACGATTATGTGGAGAGAGAGCTTTGGAAGACGCATGTGCTGTTAAACAGATACGAAACAGGGTTGCTTTATGAGCCGGTAAATCTGCCCTTTGCCACTAAATATATCCCCGATTCCTTTCAGAATTTCAGAAAACGTATCGCGGAGGATTCGGTAGTTGGGAGCTTATGGCCATCTCCTTCTTGCATCAATTCACCAGAACTGGATGTAGAGGTGCTGGTAGGGTCGCAAGGTAAAGCAAGGCCAGATGATCAGATATCCGAAGGCTGGCCGGCCACGGGCGAGCCTAAGTTTGGTTTGGACTGGCGTGGCGGCGAGCAGCACGGGCTGGAGCGTTTGCAAGACCATGCGACCAGGGCCCGGCAAGGAGTACGTTTTGGAAGCGACCTGCAAGAGACGGGCCGAGGCCTGGCGACAAACCTGTCACCGTGGATTAGCCTGGGCTGTTTGTCACCGCGAATGGTTTATTCACAAATCGAGCAATCACATCTGCTAGCGGGAGGTAGAGTGCGGCACGCCGAGCTGATATCAGCATTAATTCGTCGCGATTTTTATGCCTATATGATGAAAAAGCATGCCGGGCGGTTCTCAGCACTAATTAATCAGGTTCGCTACGAGTCTATCAGCACACACCGAGACTATGATTGCTTTCGTAGGTGGATCGAAGGCCGAACCGGTATAGACAATATCGATGAGAAAATGATCAGATTAAAGCTGACCGGCTTTTTAACCAACAAAGAGCGCGAGTCGGTGGGAAGGTTTCTGGTGCGGGAGCTTGAGTTGGACTGGCGCTGGGGGGCGTATTATTTTGAACACCAGTTGATTGACTATGATGCTTGCAGCAATTGGGGCAATTGGATGGAGCTTTCCGCTCGAAGCGGCATCAAAGATTTCGGGGCTTCGGTTAACTCAGGGTAGCTCTGTCCCGGAATAAAGCTTGTTCAAATGGCGCCTCACAGAATCAAGAGCAATCAAGCGCACAAGGGTCGAACTAATATATTTTTTTATTGACGGAGAAGCAAATGCAGAAGCGTATCCAAACCTCTCAAAGGCGCGTTCCAGCCGAGCAGCTTGGGATCAGATCACTTTTAAGCTTTCTTGAAAGCCGGGCCAGTTCATCCGGTCCTCTGGTTGGGGACCTGCTCCGGATATCGATCGGCAGGATTAAAGAACTAGCATGGCCGGATTTTGATAATCCAGTGAAAAGCGCCAAACATTATGATGCACTTTTCAGCTACACCAATCAGGTGTTATCATTAATCTTCCATGGCAACCAGCCGCATATCTCTTTACTCGCCCTGCCAGTCAGTGCCCAACTCATCGCTTTGCAAAGCAATGTGGAAACTGACTATTGCCCGCTCGATGACTTTTGTGTGCATTTATTCAATCGAAGCTTACCAAATCATCTGGAAGCAGAAAGGCATTTTTACATAGCGTTATGGAAGAAATATATGCATATCCCATATCCATTCCAGGAAGCTTTCGTTTTACCGGTACGGCGTGCTGCGGACGGGGAACGACGGTTTTATCAGGTTAGGATCGACTTCCAATTTGTTGAAATCAAATCCAGGATCAGTCAAGAACGGTGCCATAGGGTGTTTGCCGACATTGATTTTGGAATCCAAAGCGAGCAAGATATGCTTCGGCTGCTAGCTTCCGAGCTCCCGCTGAGCGAGTTTGTTTTCGAAGGTTTCCGCCGGATTGAGGGTAAAGATATAACCCAAACGCATCTGTCATCTTTACTTGAAGATCGGATTGTGAACGCAGAAGAGACCAGACAACAAGAGCAGGAACTGGAAACACAGATCAAACGCACCATGCATGAATTGTCTGATAGATCCGATCTTGTGTTTAATTTAATACCCAAGCTTACCGTGAACGAAAAATTTACGTTCGACGATCCGCGGCTCAGCGTAAGCAATACTGTTTCAGAACCAGGTGCGGCTCCCTTGCGAGCACACTTATACGCTTTCCTCTCGGAGATTTATGTACGGTCGCCCAAGCGAATTTATCTTGAAACGATAAGTGACGACTATGCACGTCAGTATCAGTACCTTTCACATCTGCGAAGTAAAGGAGTCATTTCATATGCACTGCTTCCTGTCTTTTATCATCAAGAATTGGTCGGAGTGGTAGAGGTCTACACCGAGGGGACTGAAAGCTTGTCAAAGGCAAGCGTGCTACGTATCGAAACGCTTATGTCTGTGTTGGGATTGTTCTTTCGCCGCAGTGTAGAACGTTTCAAGCAAAGCATAGAGCGCATTATTTGGGATCATTTTACCTCGATTCAAAGCACGGTGAAGTGGAAATTCAGCGAAGCGGCATGGCAGTTTATCCGGCAGTCGAATCAGACAGGTACCGGTCAGATGGATCGTGTGGGTTTTGAGAACGTCTATCCGTTGTATGGCGCGGTAGACATTAGAAACTCTTCGGTAAACAGAAGCGCCGCACTTTCGAAAGACCTGGCGAAGAATCTGCAATTGGCTATCCAGGCTCTGAAAAGCCTGCTGTCGAAGACAAAGTTCACACTCCTGGATGAGAAAATTTTCCTGTGCGAAAAATGGCTTGCCCGACTTCGGACAGAGCCGGACAAGGTCTTATTGCCTGACCTGGAGGGCTTTATCAATGACGAGCTGAACGGATTTCTTACCAGTTACCAAAACATCAATTTCAGCGCCGCCACAGATTTGGAGCCGTATTTTGCAGCTCTGGACACGGAAAACGGAGAAGCAACCGTGCATCGGCGGAATTTGGAGCAGTCAATGAACCTGATAATAGGTATTATCACTGCCCATACCGAGCAAATGCGGCTGTCATGCCAAAGTGACTTTCCTTGTTTTTTTGAAAAATTCAGGACTGACGGCGTTGAGTACGACATTTACATTGGTCAATCCCTTTCAAAAGAGAAGGTGTTTCATCGTTTTTATATACAAAATATGCGGCTACTTCAGCTTACAAACATGATTTCGATCGTCAATGAGGTTGCCCGCGCCCAACCTTCGCTGCCGACTCCGATTGAGACTACGCAGTTGATATTCCTTCATCCTGATTTCATTGACATTTTCTTCCGGACGGATGAACGCAGGTTCGATGTCGAAGGTGCTTATAATATCCGCTACCAAATCGTGAAAAAACGCATTGACAAGGTTTTGATCAGGAATTCGTCAGAAAGGTTGACTATGCCTGGCAAAATAGCAATTGTCTATTTTAGCCAGCGGGATGCAGACGAACTTACCGAACACATACAATTCTTGCAGGAAAGGAATTTGTTGATGGACGATTTTGAAACACTTGAACTCGAGCCGCTGCAAGGTGTCGCGGGTCTGAAAGCACTTCGGGTGGGAGTCGTATTGGAAAGAAAATAATATATACTTCACTCGTTTGATCTTTCACACGATCCAAACCGACCTTTTGAAATCGGAAAAAGTCATCCCCATGTTGGTCCGGAAGAACTTCGAAAAATGAGAAATGTCGTAGAAGTCCAGTTGATAGGCAATTTCTTTAAAGGACTTATTTTCCCAGGTTGCAAGCCGTTGAGCTTCCATGATGAGGTATTGTTGAATGTGCGTACTCGCAGGACGTCCCGTTAGCGCTTTGATTTTATAGTTTAGATAGTTTGGCTTGATATCCAGCATTCGGGCGTAGTCGGAGACCTTTTTGAGTTGTGTGAAATGGACGGCAACCAACTGGAAAAATTTGAAGTAAATCAGCTGATCTTCGTCCAGCTCTGCCAGGTTCGTAAATGCAGAATCGTAAATGGATAAACGTAACAGCAGAACTTTAAGTAAAGCCCGCAAGAGCTCAGTCTTGAAAGAGTCTTCATTTAAAAATTCCAGGTGTATCAGCCTGATCAGGGTCTCTATCGTAGGATGGATGCCGATTTGGTCTTCTGGCGTGTAGATGGCCTGGCCGGTGTTAGGCCCCTTTCCCAGCAATTCCATGCAGCCGGCCTCACGGACATTGATATACGAAGCCGAAAAAGAAATGATATAACCATCTAGTTTTTCTTCTACCGAATAGGATTGTCCCGGGTAAATGAATATCACCGTGCCCCGGCTAAGCTCGTATCTTTGCAGATCAATTGTACAATAGCCTGTTCCAGCACTGACCCAGATCAGGTGAAACCTGTCGTATCTGTCGTATAAATCGGCCTGCGCCTCCGACAGCCGGGCTATTCGGAAACAGGGGGTAAATTCGTGCATCATAATGTCAGGGGCTTTAAGTTATAGTTGTTGTTAATGACTGTCAGAATCCAGTTTCTGCATTTGGTTCATTGGGCGGTTTGTGCAACCGACCTTTTGAAATTTGTGAAATTTATGCCGGTGCCATTCTTGAAATATCTGCTCAGATGGGAAAGGTCATCGAAGTTGAGTTGTTCTGCGATGTCTTTCAGGCTGAGGCCTTCCCACAATGCCAATCTTTTTGCCTCATTGATGATCCGTTGTTTGATGTGATGGCTGGCCGGGTGGCCTGAGGCTGTCTTGACCTTCATGTTTAAGTAATTAGGGTCAATACAAAGAATATCAGCATAATCAGATACTTTTTTCAAATGCAGATAATGACAGGATACCAAAGTTAAAAATCTGTTGACGATTTGATGGTCCTTTGAGTATGACGCTGATGCACGCTCAGCCCGGGCCTTTCTTGATAAGGTTAATAGCATAACTTTCAGAAGTGCCCGGCGAAGTTCATCCGAATGTTTGGTGCAAAGCATGCACGCGTTGGCTAATTGCGAAATGAGTGAATCCATCTTAAGCTCCTCGGGTTTTTCTTGGCTTTTATAGATCGCCTGGTTGGGATATGGCGAGACCAGAAAAAGATCACGTAAGTCTGGGTCAGACAGATCGATAAACGAGCCGGTAAAAGATATGACATACCCCCGGATAAATGAACAGGCACCAATTCGGTGTTTTTGTCCTGGGTAAATAAGGTAGACGACATCAGGGGCGATCCGGTATTTTTCCAAATCAATCTGGTAGTGACCCTGCCCACTTTCCGACCAAATGATGTGGTAGCTACCCGCCTGGCCGGGAAGCTCATCCTGATTAGCTAGCGACGCGCTGTTCGAATTCAACGGACGGAGGTCGAATTCAGTTGGAGATGTTTTCATAGGAATGCGTAGTAGTAATACCCATGAGTATATCAAACATTGCGCCATTTGTTAACTGTTTGATAATGAGTTAGTTGTTTTGATTCTTAATTTGGGTTTTCAACTAAATATCGTGGAACTTCAATTGTCTCCACTAAATAAAGTGGTCTATTTGGAGCAGTATTCCAATTCAGTGTGCTGAATCATGGCGACATAGATGATATATACCACTAATTCAATGGTATCGTCCAGTGCATTCCAAATTAGCTTGCATAGGTTTGTGGGATTCTCAGGGAAATGAAATTCTGTTTTGCGTGCGAACGCCCCTTTTGGAACAACTACTGGTTTAATAAGCTGCTTTTTTTACCTGGATTAATATGAAACATGCCGCAACAGCGATTTGGAGGGGGACCGGAAAGAGTGGTCAGGGACACATTACAACGGAAAGCCTGATTTTAAAAGAAGTTCCTTACACTATGAAGAGCCGATTCGAAGACGGCTTCGGGACCAACCCCGAGGAACTGATCGCTGCTGCGCATGCGGCCTGCTTCACCATGAAACTGAGCTTTGTGCTCGTTGAGGCAGGCTTTATTCCGATCATTCTCCGCACGAAGGCGTTTACCATCATGGAACATGGCGTAATTACCGGTGCACAGCTATTTCTTGCGGCACAGATCATCGGTATCACTCAGGCAATTTTCGATAAGTGCGTCGAGGAAGCGGTAACGACTTGCCCGGTGACGAGTGTACTCAAAGTAAAGACCTTTGTAAAGGCCGACCTGGAGGAGATCACTTAGAAAGTTGCGGATGAGCCCCGATACGATAATATATACCATAGATTTACGAAAATGACAATTCCGCCGGCCAACCAGTAGCAATACCTTTGACAAGGTCTGTTTCGGATTGGCAGGTCGTTTTCCGACGACACAGATGCCACCAGATAAAATGTCGAGAATCTCAAATACTAACACAAGATGACGAGATTGTTATACCTGCTTTTGCTTTGTTCGCATGTTTGTCCGATCAGCTTGAATGCGCAAACGAAAGCACCCACGCTGCGCGAACTGATGGAGGCGGCTATTGCGAAGGATTTCGGTCTGGCTAACCAGCGCCTGGATTTAGAAGCGACGGAAGTGGAATTGCAAGGACTTAGTGATGCTTATTTACCCAGAGTCGATCTTTCTGCATCCGAAAGTTTGACCTTCACTTCTTTCGCAGTGAAAAGCCAGGACATTCAGATTCCACAGTTGGACATCGATATCAAGACAGGCCGCAATCGTTTTTCGATGCTTTCCAATATGGTAGCGGCGAGCGCTGGCGGCAAAATGCTCCTTTATTCAGGCGGGAAGATTCCGCATCTGAAAAAGGCACTAGCGGAAAAAGGAAAAGCGCAACAGGCCATCATGGAGAAATTCAGGCAGGAGATCATCGGCGAAGTGACAGCTGCTTACGACAGGCTGGCGCTTTTGAGGCAGATCAGGACGGTATTGGACGAAAGTGAAAAAAGGTTGGCTGAAAACAAGCGCGTGGCAGACAAGGCTTTCGGCTACGGGCTGATCACCCGGTACGAGCACCAGAAAATCGATGTGGCCATTGCCCAGCTCGCTTCTAAGATTCAGGATTACGAGGGTAAAAGATCACTGGTATTGAAGCAATTGGTGCTGCTGACGGACGTAGAAGAAGACCGGATTGCCTTGATTGAAAATGAGATGAGTCCGCTTTATGGAAATTTTACAGACATTAACATCGAGCAGCGAGCAGAACTTAAAGCGCTGGATGCAATTGCAGAGGCAAACCGTTTTCGGATCAAGGCAGAGAAAACCTGGTTTGTGCCCAAGGTGCAGGGGAGCGCCTCGATAGGTTACCTGGGGCTAACAGGAGGGCATCTGTGGAGCCGCGATCCCGTATCGCTTACCAGCGAAAAGCTCTCGGCAAAAACACCCGGCCTTCACATTCTGCCGACCGTCGGTGTGGGCGTAGGATTCAGATGGGACTTACTGGACGGCCATGTGGGCAGAAGGGAAGTCCGGAAGGCGGAGATCGAGCTGGACAAAAACAGAAACGAAAAAAAGGAGGCCGAAGAAAAGCTCGAACTGAATCTTGTCAGAAGCCGGACGGACTATGCCAGCACCATTGCACAGATCGAGGCCAGAGGCAAGCAGCGGCAGACTGCCGATAACGCTTTGAAGCAGGCGACGCGAGAGTACCAGACGGGGCTGATCAGATCATCACAGCTGGTCGATGCCGAGCAGGATTTTCAGCAGGCTGCATTAGACTACGTTCAGGCCGTGTTCAATCAGCGTCGCGCTTACATTGACCTTCTTAAGGCAACGGGAAACTTGACAATTCAATCCATTCAGTAATCAGCGTATAGCAATGATCGTTAGAGTAGCCATTTCAATCGCAGTGATGTTCGTTCTAGGCTGCAAAAGGGAGGAACGCAGGGGGCTTCCGGGAAAGATCAAGCGGGAAACTATCGCCTTTTCTCCGAAAGTGACCGGCCGGATCCTGAAACTGTACATTCGTGAAGGCGACCGGGTCAACCCTGGCGACACGCTGGCCATGCTGGACGTGCCCGAGATCAGCGCGAAAATCGCTCAGGCCAGGGGTGTGGTTAAAGCGTCGTCAGCGCAGCACCTGCTGGCTGACAATGGCTACACACCCAACCAGCTTAAACAATTGCGGGCAAAGTACGCCAATGCGAAAGAACAGTATGTTTTCGCAGAGAAATCCTTCCGCCGCGCCAGCGACATGTTTGCCGACAGCCTGATGTCGCCGCAGGCGCACGACGAAGCGTTTGCGAAATACCAAAGCGCAAAAGCGCAGTTGGATGCCGTTTCGGCCGAGCTAAACGAGGCAGAAACAGGTACACGTTATGAAACAAAAATTGCCACGCTCGGTCAGCAGGAGCAAGCCGGAGGTGTCCTAAAGGAAATCGAAGTCGCCTATTCGGAGCGCTTCATCATTGCGACCAATTTCATGACGGTAGAAACCATTGCCGTTCGGGAAGGAGAGCTGGCTGCGGCAGGATATCCAGTATTTAATGGTTACATTCCCAACAGCACTTGGTTCCGGTTTACGATTCCCGAAAGCGAAATAGCACCTTACCGGACCGGTACTCAGTGCTCGGTTCGCATTCCCTACAATCGCCAAGTGTATGCTGGTAAGATTTTGACAATTAAGCAAATGCCTCGCTATGCTGACATGACAACTGCTTATCCCGACTATGAAATGGACGATGCGGTTTACGAGATTAAAATTGTGCCTGATAAGGTCAGCGAGGCTGAGCAGTTGTTCTACAATGCAACCGTCGAACTGGATAATGGCCATCAATAGCAATATGGAGAATTTACTCTTGCTGGTGGGGCGCGAATTCAGTCTGTTCTGGCAGAACAAGATATTGGTTTTTGCATTCCTGGTAATGCCGCCACTGATTGCCACAGTTTTCGGGCTGGTGTATCGGCAGGGAAGGATCAAGAACCAGGCCATTATCGTCGTTGACCGGGACAATACGCCCAGCAGCAATCGGTTCAGGGATATGCTGGAAGCACACCCGGTGCTAAGGGTTGTAGAGACCCGACACGAGACGATCGCCCTGAAACAGTCGCTGCTGGACCGGCGGGCAATTGCCGTGGTGGTCATTCCATACCGCTTTGAGGCTGGTCTGCTCACTCAAAAAGATCCTGAAATCAACGTGTATCTCAACCAGTCCAATTCCATTACTTCCGGGGCGGTCAACCAGGCCGTGGCGGCCTGTGTTGGCACATACAATACAGGCATCCTGATTAATGCGCAGCAAAAAAGGGGAGTGCCGCCGGCCATAGCCATGCACCGTTACGAGGCGTTCCGGCACAACGTGTTTTTGCAGGACAACAAGGCGGGCAACTATCTGTACTTCTTATGGCCGGGCCTGATTTTCTCGACCCTGCAGCAACTTTTGCTGCTGGCGATGGCGGTCAGTTTCTCAAGGGAGTTCGCCAGCGGGAGCTTCAACAGGAGCGGTGTTTTGGCTTACAGCTGTTCTCCGTTGACATTGCTAATGGCCAAAGTTTTGCCATTTCTGATGCTTTCGTGCGTTACCTTTCTGAGCTATTACCTGCTGAGCATTTATTTCCGCGTTCCTCAACCGGTGGAGCCAGCGGTGCTGTTTTTGTCGCAGGTTATGCTGGTGCTTGGGACCTGCTTGCTGGGAACATTGTACAGCATTCTGATCCCGATTCCGCTGAAGGCCTCGCAAATGCTGCTGTCTGTCGCCACCCCCGCATTCACGGTCTCAGGGTTCAGCTGGCCGTCGGACCAAACTCCCGCTTTTCTGGCGGCATTCGGACAGATCATTCCGCTGACGCCGTTTTTGAAAACGGTCCGGATGATGCTCTTGCAGAAGGCCACCTTCACAGATGTTTGGCCGCAATTGCAGCATCAGGCATTGCTGATAGGTATTTTCTTGCTGATCAACCTGGTTGTGCTTGGCTTGAAGATCAAAAGACAGCTGAAAGCCGAGCCCCCGGTTTCGCCGGCAGTATAACAAGAAACGTCATTGATGATCAGGTGCTTGCTATGATAGTCTTAACATTAGTAAAACGGGAATTCAGGCTCTTTGCCAACAACAAGATCATGCTCGTCCTTTATTTGGGAGGACCGCTGCTATATGGCCTGCTGTTCGGGGCGGTTTACAGCAAGGGCAAACTCACCGACCTACCCGTCGTGGTGGTCGATGGGGATAATACCCCTACCAGCGCCCATTTTATCGATATGCTCGACGATATGGAAGTGCTCAAAGTCAAAGAGGTGCGCCATGAGCGGACCCAATTGAAGAAGCTGTTCATGGAAAACGACTCCTACGCGACGATTGTTATTCCAGATCGTTTCGAAGGCGACATGCTGCAACAACGACACCCGGAAATTAATACTTATATAAACAACACTAACCTGCTGCCGTCAGGATATGTGAACAGGTCCGTCTCAATGGTGGCAGGTACTTTGAATGCAATGCTCGGCGCGCGCGCAGGAATGGGTAAGGAAGCATTGCACCTGAACGCCTATCACCTGTTCAACCCGGCTTCCAATTACTTTCTGTTCATCTGGCCATCCTACCTGGGGATCATCCTGCAATCGGTGGTGATGGTGGTGCTTGCGATGAGTTTCGCCTCCGAGTTCGAAACAGGTTCCTGGCAGGCTTTGTATGCGCAATCCGGAGAGTCGCTTGTCCGCATCGTGGCCTCGAAACTGATTCCTTACTGGCTGTTGTCGGTGGTGATACTTACGATCTATGCGGGTTACTTTTATCTTTTCAGACAACCTTTTCCGCTCTATCCCGGACGTGTACTGCTGATCGTCCTGTTGTTTGTCGCCTCCACCAGTTTCATCGGGATGATCGCGGGGCTGCTGGTGAAAACCCAGCTCGGTGCAATCCAGTTCCTGATGGTGCTATCGCTGCCGATCTACATTTCTTCGGGTTTCAGCTGGCCCTACGACCAGAATTCGGCAGCTACCCAGGCATTCAGCACAGTTTTCCCGTTCATGCCATTTGTCAACGGGTTCAGGATCCTGCTGATCCAGCATGGCGGGCTGTCGGACATCGCGGATTTTATCAGTCTGCAGGTGGTGCAGCTTGTGGTGTACGCCTTCATGGCCGGATTGCTGTTGTATCAGGGCAAGCTTAGAGCGGCCCGGGCTGCTTCGGCCTGACAAGAGTTGCCTCATCAATTTTTATTCATCATATAACTGTTCAAAAATGGTCAACGTCGCACAGAAGACTCAGTACAACCATACCAATGAGATTGTTGAGAAAATAGGAAAAATCCTGGGTTACTTTCCCGGATTTCGGACGCTGCACGCCGACGGAAGGTTTTACAAGGGCACTTTCCAGGCGAATCCCACCGCGAAACAGTATTCGAGGGCTGTGCATCTGCAGGGCGATCAGGTACCTGTGACCGTACGGTTTTCGAAGGGTGGTGGTGATCCCTTCGCGCATTTCGGCAATACGGTGGGTATGGCCACACGCTTTTACCTACCCGACGGCAGGGTTACCAACTCTGTGATGCTCAGTCAGAAGCTGTTTATTGCCAATACTGTCGAACAATTCCTGGGCTTGCTTGAAGCGGGGCTGCCTACCGAGCCTGGCGGTCCTGTCAATAAAGCCGGTCTGCAAGCATTCCTGGGGCAGAACCCCAACACAGCCGCGGTATTCAGAATGCGTGGCGAAAGCCTGGCTCCCATCAGCTTCGCCCACACCGAATTTAATTCTGTACACGCCTTTTTGTTCCTCAATGCCGATAACGTGGCAACGCCGGCGCGCTATCACTGGGTGCCGGTGGCGGGCGTGCAGGGACAGCCGGTGGAAACGCTCAGTCAGCAAGGCTTGTATGTGCTCTACGAAGAACTCGAAGAAAGGTTGAAATCCGGACCTGTGTATTTCGATATGGTGCTCGAGCTCGCCGAGCAAGGCGATCCGCTTGACGATGCCACTGCGCTCTGGCCTGCTGACCGCAAACGTGTGGCTATTGGCCGGCTGACGCTCGATGGAGCGATTGCCGAGGCAGAGCTTGCTGACAAAGTTATGAACCACGACCCCACGGCACTCACCGACGGGATTGAGCCGACGGACGATCCGATCTTGCAGATTCGCAGGGGTGTCTACGAAGTGTCGGCTGCCCAGCGTAGCGGAGGATGGCGGTCGTGCCCGTTCGCTCACGGGAAAGCGGAAGGAAGTTGAGATAAATAAACTGTTCATGCACTGCATGATATCAACGGAAGGAAATAATCTGATTATCAATTTAAAACAAACAATTAGCAAATGGAAACGACTGCTTTGATCATCGAAAATGAAAGAACCGCTATTGCCCAGCAAGTGACTAATCAGCCGGATGGGCCTGGAAAAAGGATCGGCAAGCGCGGGGAGCTAACCATGATAGGGAATGTGGTGCCGGGCGGAGCCGAGCTGTTCCGTCAGCGCCTGCCGCAATTTCAGGCGGAGGCTGCTTACTGGGAAGGCCGGGTCGGAACCGTCCAGGATTTCAGGATCCTGCTCTTTGATAATGACACGCGCTTTTTGCTGTCACTGGTTTATGATGGCGATTTTAAACCGTATCTGAACGACATCACCACCCAGGCCAGCGAATGGCTCGACGGCGTGGCGACAGGCGTACTAGAAGGTTACCCTGGCCTGAAAAACCCCGGAGCGGCCGAATGGGTTATCAGTCTGATGCACCCCGCAGAGTTCTTTTACGTGGGAACTCCCAATTCCACCGTGCGGGATGTATTGAAAATGGAGAAAATTTCACAGGCGGTCAGCGACCTGTTCGACGCGGCAAGCTAACCGGTGAGATGAGCGTTCAACTTGAACTTCACGACATACAGGGAACTGTTCTTCGCAACCGGCCGATGCCTTATTATGGCACCTACATCCTGTTTCGCATCGACGACGCCCGGGATGCCCGCACGTTGGTGCGGCGGCTGATTCCCTATCTTACTTCCGCAGAGGAATGGGAACATCCGGCCGAGAATGCCTGGATTAACATCGTTTTCAGTTTTGAAGGGCTACGGAAAATGGGCCTGCCGGAGGAAATTCTGGCGGGCTTTCCGCCGGAATTCAAAGAGGGAATGGCCGCACGGAAACATTTTTTGGGCGACATCGGGGAGAGCGACCCGAAATTCTGGGACTTGCCGCACGGCCGGTCGGGCTTTGATGTGGGTATCCTGGTGATGGCCGGCAGCGAGGCATTGCGCGACCAGAAGATTGAAATCGGGCATAATGTGGTATCCGAGCTCAACGGCGTGACGACCGTCGCCCGGCTGGATGTCGGCGTGCCGCCCACCATGCGGGAGCACTTCGGCTACGCCGACGGGCTGAGTCGTCCCTTTATCGAAGGAGAAGGCGGCATGCCGCTTCCAGGGCAAGGTGAGCCGGTCAAAGCCGGAGAATTTGTGCTTGGCTACGTCAACGAGCTGGGGGAAATTGCGGCCGGGCCAGGTCCGGAGATTTTCTGGAAGAACGGAACGTACATATCGATACGCAAGATCAGGCAAAAGGTGGCCGCGTTTCGCCGGTACCTGGCCGAACAGGCCCCCACACCGGAAGGACAGGAATATGTGGCTGCCAAAATGATGGGACGCTGGCGTAGTGGCTGCCCGCTGGCATTGTCGCCCGAGAAGGATAACCCCTCTTTGGTGCCTGACAAGTACCGTAATAATGCCTTTGCCTACTATAACGACGATCCGGACGGAAAGAAAACCCCGGTAGGCTCGCACATCCGCCGGGTAAATCCCCGTGACGCCCTGAAAGACACCATTGTCGACGCGCGACTGCACCGGCTGTTGCGTCGGGGAGCCGCGTACGGGCCACTTTTGCCGGACGGTGCCGAGGAGGACGGCATCGACAGGGGCATTGTTATCGCCTTTATCAATGCAAATCCGGGGCGGCAGTTCGAGTTTGTTCAATCGCAATGGGTTAACGACGGCGATTTTGTTTCCCAAGGGTCGCGGACGGACCCCATTGTAGGCAGCAGACATTTATCGGATGATTATGCCTTTCCCGCCAGGCCCGTCCGGCGCAGGCTGACCGGTCTGCCAGAATATACCCTCACACGAGGAGGCGAGCACGTTTTCTTGCCAGGATTGCGAGGTTTAAGATGGCTGGTCGACCATTGTGGCCAGGCCGGGAATGAAACATTTTCTTAAAACACGAATCATGAAAAAACTATTGGTAACATGGCTGTGTCTTAATGCATGCTCGCTGATGGCATGGGGCCAGACTGAGAAGGAGGATATTGCCATCGTGCAATCGCTTTTCGGAAAGACTAAAAAGGCAATTATCAGCGATTACATACAGGTTTCCCAGGCTGATCAAACAGCGTTTTGGGAGTTGTACGACGAGTATGAAGACAAAGCCAACAAGATCGGCGCCGACCGTCTGGGCATTATCAGTCGGTACGCTTCTAATTACTCTACCCTGGACGAGGAAACGGCCGGTAAACTCGCCAAGGATTTGCTGGACAACTCAGCCCGGTACAACAAACTGTACAAGAATTATTTGAGGAAGTTCACAAAACAGGTGGGTGGGTTAAAAGCGGCGACATTGATACAGATTGAATTGTATGTGCAGACCGCGATACAGGCGAGCCTGCAAAGCCAGGTGCCGGTGATAGGAGAAATCACCCGTATACAGAACTGACCGAGCCGTTCCACAAAAGCAGATCACTATGGCCAGACACATTGTAGTAATTGGCGGCGGATTCGCCGGGATAAATCTGATCAAACATTTGGCGGCAGAGCAGGATTTTCGCATCACCCTGGTGGACCGGAACAACTACAACTTCTTTCCTCCGCTTCTGTACCAGATCGCGACTGGCTTTCTGGAAGTATCCAATATCAGCTATCCATTTCGGAAATTGGGAAGAGGTATGAAGAATGTCCGATTTCACCTGGGCGAATTCGTCAGGGTAGTTCCTTCGGAAAACCGCTTGGTGTTGTCCTCGGGCGAGCTATTTTACGACTACCTGGTTTTTGCGACCGGCGTTTCGACCAATTATTTTGGGATGGAAAATGTAAAAAAGCATGCATGGCCGATGAAAACTGTCAGCGACGCGCTGGCATTGAGGAACCACATCTTACAGCAGCTTGAAAGCGCTGCGGTGGAAACTGACCCTGCTGATCGGAATAAACAACTTAGCATCGTGGTAGCCGGCGGAGGGCCTACCGGCGTCGAAATTGCCGGAATGCTGGCCGAAATGCGTAGGAATATCCTGCACAAGGACTACCCTGAATTTTTGTCTGCCGACACAGAGGGGCATATTTACCTGGTGGACGGCGCTGAGGTGCTTCTGAAACCTATGAGCCGCCATTCCCAGACAGAGACCTTGCGTGCTCTTGGCGGGCTGGGCGTGGAGGTCAGGCTCAACATGCAGGTGAAGGACTACGACGGTGACCGGGTCACATTTGCCAATGGCGAAAGTATCCAGACCAGAACGCTGATCTGGGCGGCGGGCGTGACCGGGAATGTATTCGAAGGAATTCCTGCGCAATGCTATGGTAGGGGAAGACGGCTCATCACCGACGAATTTAACAGGCTGAGTGGATTTGACCACATTTATGCGATTGGCGATACCTGCATTCAGGATCATGAACCGGCGTTCGCCGACGGGCATCCCCAAATGGCTCAGGTGGCTATTCAGCAGGGACGCAACCTGGCCGATAATTTCAGACGGCTTGCGCTGAACCTTCCGCCGAAGCCATTCGCCTATTACGACAAGGGCAGCATGGCCATTATCGGCAGGAACAAGGCCGTGGCCGACCTATCGGAGCGCATTCAGTTTGCGGGCTTTATTGCCTGGTGCATGTGGATTTTCGTGCATTTGTTCTCCCTGATCAGGATCAGGAACAAATTCACGACCCTGATCAACTGGGTCGCTGCCTATCTTACCAAAGACCAGGCGCTGCGGATGATCGTACGCCCAACCAGACCTGATCCGGGGAAGACAGGCTGTTAGAGGACCATTTTACAACTAATCCATTTATCGACATGAATCTAAAAGGGAAAATAGCCGTCATTACCGGCGGAGCTAGTGGTATCGGGCTGGCGTTGGCCGTGCGTTTTGTTGCCGAAGGTGCAACAGTGGTTATCTCGGATATCAACGAAAAAGCTCTCAGCGAGCGTGCGGGCGAAATTGGTGCAACAGCCATGGTCGCCGACGTTTCCAGGGAAGAAGATGTGAAAGCGCTTGTCGAGGCCACTACTGAGCAGTTCGGCAGGATCGACGTCTTCGTTTCAAATGCCGGTATTGCCAAATTCGGGGATCCGTTTTCGCCGGGCAGCGAATGGGATTTTTCGTGGCATGTCAACCTGATGTCCCAGGTATATGCCGCAAAGTACGTACTCCCGCAGATGGTTGCACGCCGGGAAGGTTATCTGCTCAACACGGCCTCCGCCGCTGGCCTGCTCGTAGAGTTCCATTCAGCCATATACAGTACGACCAAGCACGCGGCCGTGGGTTTTGCAGAATGGATCGCGGCAACCTACAAGTCCGACGGGATCCGGGTCAGCGTGCTGTGTCCGTCTGCGGTGCGGACACCTATGGCCGCAGGCGTAGCTGCCATGCAGGAGGGCGCAATGGAGCCCGAAGAGGTAGCTCAGGCCGTGGTAGAGGCCATGGAGAAAGAACAGTTCATGATTTCTACTCACGCGAGTATCTGGCCGCTATACGCTGTCAAAGCCCAGGATTACGACCGATACATCGATCTTCTGGTGGAAAGGCGCGCCTACAAGCTGGGGCTGGACAACAAATAAATACAGTGTAGTGACGGTTGAAAAGAACAGATAGCTTATCTGTTCTTTTTTGCTGTTTGAGCGTAGCCGCGAAACTTCGGCCTGAATACAGTGGCGTTCTGTAATCTTTGTTATTTTTATCAATTGAATTAGTAGCCATTTATTGAACTGGACATTCATTTGACTGCTGCTTCCGCTGTCCTTGCGGATTGGCCGTCGGATGACGTACAGTGATAACCGACAGCATGGGAAGAAAAGAAGCTGAGCTTTCAGCGTTGGAAGGGCTCCGGCGCAGCAGAGTCGAACTGGAAACATTGTTGGCGCTCAGCCATCAGATGGCCGGGATACGGGATAAAAGCGACTTGCTGACGGTCATCAATGTGAAGCTCAAGGATTTGTTTTACTTTACGCACAGCAGTATTGTATTGCTTTCCAAAGACCGCCAGACATTTAGGGTTTATCTGACCGACTTTGGCTCGCCTTCTAAAAATCAGCCTGATTATCAAAAGGTCATATCGACGGACTATCCGGTCAACGACGGTTACTTTAATACGATCCTTGAAACGACTGAGCCGACGGTTTTCGATATAAGCCGGCTTGAAGAATCGAATCAGCTGTTTGAATACGGCAAAGTGCACCGCGACGCGGGTCTGAAGGAGTGGGTCTGCACCACCTTGGTCCAGGACGGTCAGGTTTTTGGCGTGCTTACATTCTACACGGATATCCATGGCAGTTTTACGCCCGATCGATTTCGTATTATTAAGGGCCTCGCCAGCCAAATCGGCGTAGCGGTATCTAATATCGTGGCTAATGAAGAAATCACGCGCAGGGACCGGGAAAAATCAATTCTGGTTGAGCTTAGCCATCATATCGCAACTGTTCGGGATAAAGAGGGATGGCTGAGGCTGATCAACAACAAGCTCAAAACGCTGATAGATTTCTCCCATTCGTTAATCGGGGTTATTTCCCAGGATCGAAAGACATACAGTGGTCTTTTGATGGACCCGGATTCACCATTATGGAGCCATCCGGATTTTATTGAGGCGACCCAAGTGAAAAATCCCGTAGAAGACAACATATTTGACAGGGCGCTTTTGGGGACTGAGCCGTTGGTCTACGATATCGAACAGTTGCGAAACCGGCAGCAGCTTCCGATTTATCTCAGGATTAACTATGAACTGGGGTTCCGTGCGATGATGATCATCCCCATGAGAGATAATGCGGGGGTAGCCAACGCTTGTCTGGCACTATTCGCCTGCACGACGCGTAATTTCGATCAATACGCGCTCGGTATTGGGAGAGGGATTTCGGCACAGCTATATGTGGCGCTTTCCAATATCCTGGCAAATGAGGAAATTGATAGACGCGAAAAAGAAACGCGGGACTTGTTGGCATTGAACCACCTGATGACCAGGGTGACCAGCCGTGAAGATCTGCTGGTGACGATTAACGAGCACGTCAAAAAGCTCATTTATTTCACCTACAGCACGACTACGACCCTCTCAGATGATGGAAGAACATTTTCCATGTTCGTGCTGGACCCGAATTCCCAAGCGAGTTCGCACCCGGATTATCAACGAATAACGACTACCGACAACCCCGTCGAGGACAATGTTTTCGATCTGGCACTTAATTCCGATGTGCCGGTGGTCTTCAATATTGAAGAGCTAATTTCCCGCGGTCAAGAGCATTATCCTTCCTATATCCGGATGTACTACGAGTCGGGTATCAAGGAACTGGTGGGTGTTCCGCTGAGTAACGAAAAGGTGAAATTTGGTGTACTTGCCCTGTACTCGGATATCACGGGTTCTTTTTCGGACAAGCTAAACCTGATAAAGGGCATTGGCAGTCTCATCTCGATCGGCGCTTCAAATATCATAGCGAACGAGGCAATCCGGCTGCGGGAACAGGAAAGGGAAACGCTGCTTTCCATCAGCCATCAGATTGCCAAGGTCAGAAACAAGAATGAACTGCTGATTCTGATCAATACGCAGCTGCGAAAGCTGTTCTATTTCACGCACAGCAGTATCTCCGCCATTAATCCTGACAGAAAGACATTCTGTATCTTCATTACCGACCCCATGTCCAAGTCGCGGGAGCACGCGCGTTACGAGGAACTGGTTACGTCAACCTACCCAATTTACGACGGCGTGTTCGAAACCTTTATTGCCTCCGATGAGCCTACGATCTCGGATTATGAATCGGTAATAGCCTATAATCCGCCCAGGTACGCCAGCATTCAGTACGAAGCCGGATTGCGCGAGGCAGTGTCTATTCCACTGCCGGGTGACAATCAAGTGTGGGGAGTGCTTCATTTCTATTCTGATAAAAAGAACACATTCACGCGCGACAAGGTGAATATCATCAAAGGTGTGGCCAACCAAGTGGCGGTAGCAGTGTCCAATATCCTGGCTATCGAGGAGATCAAACGAAGGGACGAGGAAAAGACGATCCTGCTGGAACTAAGCCATGATATCGCCAGCGTGCGTGACAAGCAAGGGTGGTTAAGGCTGATCAATAATAAGCTCAAAAAGCTCGTTCGTTTTTCGCATTCGGTCATTGGGGTAATCTCAGAAGACCGGAGCACCTACGGGGGGTTTTTGATGGACCCGGAAACACCCTCAAGGTTTCATCCCGATTTCAAAAAGGCGGTGTCTGCGAAAAATCCTGTTAACGACGGTGTTTTTGACAAGGCCATCGAATCGGCCGAGCCCTTTGTCTGTAACATCGCTGAGCTCAGGAAAACTCAGCCGATTCCCATTTATATGCAAATCAACTTTGAGTTTGGCTATCACGAAATGGTGATGATGGGCCTACGAGATAACCAGGGTCAAGCCAGTGCCTGCCTGGCGCTTTTCGCAAGGGAGGCCGGTAGTTTTGACACGTACGCGCTCGGAATTATCAAAGGTATCTCGGCGCAGCTCTACATCGCCCTTTCAAATATCCAGGCAAATGAGGAGATTGATGTCAGGCAGCAGGAAAAGGAAAATTTGTTGGCTATCAGCAACGAAATAGGCAAGATCAGGGATAAAAATGAGTTACTGAATTTCATCAATACAAACCTGAAAACACTCTTTCCTTTTAGTTACAGTAGTATATCGGCCATTAGCGCGGATGGGCGAACGTTCACACAATACCTTGTCGATCCCGCTTCAAGGTCCAGGCAGCATCCTGAGTATGAACAGTTGATTGCGACCACTTATCCGGTTAACGACGGGGTTTTCGAGACGATTTTGCGCTCCGAAGACCCTACGATCCATCGGCATGAGGAGATCATCCATGCAGGCCGGGTACCCAGATATGTCAGAATACAGTATGAGGCGGGCTTCCGCGAGGCGATATCGGTTCCATTATTGAACGATAGAAAGGTTTGGGGAGTGTTGCATTTTTATTCTGAGCAGGTCAGCACTTTTACAGCCAACTACATCAACATTATCAAGGGGGTTGCCAGCCAGGTTGCGGTCGCAATCTCAAACATTGTCGCCAATGAGGATATACGTGTCCGAGACCAGGAGAAACAAACCTTGCTTTCAATCAGCTATGAAATAGGAAAAGTCAGAGACAAAAATGAGCTTTTGACTTTTATCAATACAAAGCTGAGAAGTTTATTCTATTTCACGCATAGCAGCATTGCCGCTATCAATGACGACCGGGAGACCTTTACTGTTTTCCTGACTGACCCGGGCTCTAAATCAAAAGACCATCCCGATTTCGTTAAGATGATCTCGGCGCAATATCCGATCCGGGATGGCCTTTTCGAACATTATTTAGAAACGGATGAGCCGACAATCTCGGATATTGAAGAAACTTCATCGCGCCCGGGCGCACCTCGCTATACGCAAATTCACTACGAGGCAGGTCTTCGCGAAGCAGTTTCGATTCCGATGCATGGTGAAAAGGAGCTGTTCGGTGTTCTGACATTTTACTCTGACAGGAAGAACAGCTTTGTCGAGAACAATCTCAATATCATCAAAGGGGTAGCCAGTCAGGTAGCTGTTGCCGTATCGAATATTCTGGCGCATGAGGAAGTGCAAAGGCGGGAACAGGAAAAGTCCTTGCTTCTCTCATTCAGCAACGCTATTGCCACGGCTCGCGATCGTGATAGTCTCGAAGAGGTCATCAATCACTACTTCAATAACCTTTTCCATATTCACAGTTTCAAAATATCTGTAAAGGATGAAGACTCCAAGAGTCACAGCTTCTATATCTTTGATCTGTCGGCGCCCTACATTGATTTGGACGAATTTCAGAAAATCAAAACAACAAAGTATCCGATCTCGGGGGGGCTTTCTGAGATCGTCCTGAATTCTGCGGGGCCAGTTTGGTTTGACGTAGACGAGCTGATGTCGCAGGACAAAATCAGCTTTTTACATGCAGAGTTCTGGAAGTCGATGGGGTTCAGCGTTTTCATTGGAGTTCCACTGCGAGTCGGTAACGATAGTATAGGCGTTTTGTGGACGCTGGCCAACCAGGTCAATGACTATATCCTGCAAGGCATTTCGTCACAAATTGCTGTCTCCATTGCAAACATCCTTGCCAGCGAGTCGGTAAAAAAAAGAGAGCATGAAAAATCGCTATTGTTGTCCTTTAGTCACGAAATAGCGACGGTTAGAGACAGAAAAGGCTTGGCCGTTGTCATCAACCAGTACCTAAAGAACCTTTTTTTGGTAAAGGAATATGTAATTACGACGCGTAACGAGGACAATCAGACGCACAGCTATTTTTTGTATGATCTTAAGGAACCGTTCACCAAGGAGCCAGGGTTCGAGAAAATCAGTAAAGCCAAAATACCTGTCGACTATGGAATAACAGCGGAGGTTTTACGCTCGGAAGACCCGGTGATATTTAATGTTGAGCAGGTTCTTCGGCAGGGCAGGATGCTTCCTGCAAGTGCTCAGTTCTGGCATTCGCTGGGTTTTGAGCACATTTTGGGCGTCAAGCTTAGGGTTGCCAGCGACGACATCGGAATTTTGTGGACGCATCCTTACCAGGTAAACGACAATCTACTGAAAGGAATCTCGGCCCAGATTGCCATTTCCCTTGCCAATATCGTCGCCAATGAGAAGATCGGCGCGCAGTTTGAAGAAATTAACAACTACAAGCAGCAGCTCGAGCAGGAAAACCTTTATCTGCAGCAGGAGATCGAGACGACCTACAATTATTCAGAAATCGTCGGCTCGGGGCAGGAAATGCAAAAGGTCTACCGCTTGCTTTCGCAAGTAGCTTTTGCCAACAGTACCGTGTTGATACTTGGGGAAACCGGGACCGGCAAGGAGCTGATCGCAAGAGCCATCCATAGCACTTCTCCCCGCAAGGAAAAGGTAATGGTGAAGGTGAATTGCGCGGCTCTACCCGCAAATTTGATTGAAAGCGAACTTTTCGGTCACGAGAAAGGCAGCTTTACCGGAGCGATAGAACGACGAATCGGTAAATTCGAGTTGGCCAACAATAGCACCCTGTTTCTGGATGAAATCGGAGAGATGCCCTTGGAGCTTCAGGTGAAACTGCTGCGCGCCTTACAGGAAAAGGAAATAGAGCGGGTAGGAGGTAAGACACCGATCAAAGTGAACGTGCGCATAATCGCGGCAACAAACCGAGACCTGCAGCAAGAAATAGCAGAGGGCAGATTTAGGAGCGACTTATATTATCGGCTTAACGTGTTTCCGATCAAGCTACCACCGCTGCGTGAACGTAGGGAAGATTTGCCGATGCTATCCACCCACTTCCTTCGTCGCCATGCAAGAAACAGCGGCAAGAATATCTCGGGATTTTCCGCAAAAGCTATGAAGGAAATGATGGCATATCACTGGCCGGGAAATATTCGCGAGCTGGAGCATCTGATCGAAAGGAGTATCTTAATGGCCGAGGGCAATACCATCAAGTCGATTCATCTGCCACTAAGCTCTGATGAGAATCTGGCGGTCGAGAATGAATTAATGGCCCGCCAAACGATCGCAGACGTCGAAAGGGAATACATTATGAAAGTATTGCGACTTTGTAACTATAAAATTCAGGGGATAGGCAGCGCGGCCGAGTATCTGAATATTCCGGCCACTACGCTGCATTCGAAAATGAAAAAGCTTGGGATAATTAAGGTTCACAAACTACGCGAGCAGTGAACGATTCGCCGTTTTACGACCGACCGTTTCTGTAATAGCTGGGGAGTAAGAAATCTACAACTGATCACCGAATTGGCTAAATGTATTCTCCCAGGTGTAGTTTTAGCGTATTGGCTGCATCGGAAAGCATATGCCAGGGTATTTGAAGCGTGTAATCAATTTGCGCCGTGTCGCTTTCTGTCACCTTGTTATAATGGATGATTTTCACAGGCGCCCCCGCATCTCGCAGTTTACAGCCATAGTAGTCGATTTCGAAATTGTAATGGCGAGTATCCTGGGTGTGAATTACTGTCGGTGGCAGATATGTCAATCCTCGGAAGCTGGTTTCGAGCGGAGTTGCGTAGATTGCCCTAGTATCTTCCCATTGACCATTTATGTCGGGTTTATACCCGGGTTCATACCGTTCGTGCATCAGCAATTCAGGAAGCATCAACACTTGAAGCTTTAATTTCGGCCACCGGTCGGCAGCGGCCATCAGCGTAATAACTGCTGAAACCTGGCCGCCGGAATGCAATCCTATCAGCGCGATTTTTGCGGTGTCTATCTGCAATTCTAACCCATGTTCACCTATCCACTTAAGGGCTGCGTATGCCAGAAATATGCATTCGTGGTTGGTCGTCAATGACTTTGGTGAAACTTCTACTGCTGTGAAGCCACTTAGCGTGGCCAGAATCAGGGCGACCTGCCTGCTGTTCCCGCTGTTATCAAAAGAATCAGCGGTATCAGAAACGAAGAGAAACGCTGGACAAGGCTTAGATGAGCTGCCTGATTTAACCACTTTTAGCATCATCTCGTATCCATCGTAGACAACTACCTTCTCGATTATTTGGGTGGAATATTTATTTTTTTCAACAAAAGCCTTGGATTCAAAACAGGCTTCGGCGTATTGACTGCTGTTGGTCAGTTTTTGAAAACAATGCATGTACATTTTCAGGTTTGTATTGGATATGTTCAGCGACTTTGTCAAACTAAATGAAAAGGGCTTTGGAACGCGGATAATCTGTGAGAAACTGTGTTTTTGCTTAGGTCAGCCTGGTTGCATGGACTAAAATTCATGTACGTTGGCAGATGGCGATATTTTAGGGCATCCAGGGCTCATTATTCTGAATTCAAAAATCAAATCCGAGCCTGAATGTAATGCGTGGGGACTCCTCTTGCGCTTCCTTGGGAATGAATCCGCCGATTGACAAAATCAAAATATCGATCGGTGCGAAGTAAACGCCACCACCGTAGTTATAATGCCATTGGCCGGAGTGATCGTTCTTAACCCAGACACGTCCGTAGTCAAAGCTGCCAAAAACGCCGAACGTAAATGGCAGAGCCTTGTTATAGCTGCTGCCGAAGCGGACGCGCAGATCCGTATTGTGCCACAAAGCGCTTTTGCCATAGAAGCGTTGCGTGCGGTAGCCTCGCAGCCCCTGCTGACCGCCGATGGTCGGCATTTGAAAAAACTCGTAGGCATTCCCGATGTTGACTCCTGTGCCCACTTGGGAAGCTATCACCAAGTTTTCCTGTTTGTCAAGGCTTTTGTAGAATGCAAGGCCCGCATTCAGGGATCCGTAGTTTTTGTCTTCCTTCAAATTGGCCAACCAGTTAAGGTCGGTATGGAGACGAATGCCGGCGTGAGGAGCGGAGAAATTGTCGACATTGGCAAAGTCAAACAACAGCTTTGCGCCGCCATAATATTTCGTCTCGAATACCGATTGTGGAAGACCCGCCGCATCGCTTGCGATGTAGCGGTCCTGCGTTTTTTCCGTGTCGAACAGCTCGAAAACAGGTCCCAAGGCAATCGAGCCGGTGTTCGCCGGGAACCGTTTCTTTATGGCTGGGTAAAGATGCAGTCCGGTTTGCCTTACCCGATAGTAATTGGGATCAGCTACCTCGCGCACCGTTTCGTTGCCAATGCCGGCATAATTGAACGCATACGTGGGGCCATGGTAATAGGTATCCACGTAAAGATCGAACGGACGGAAGGCATGAATGAAATCTGCTGTGTAGTGCACCTTCACTGCCTTGGTGCCAAAGGCGTAGCTGCCACCGAAACGTTGCAGGGAAGCATAAGGCTCTTTTTTAAAGCCGTAGCGGGTCATAGTGAAATTCGCGCCCGCCAGCAGCCCGTCGTCGGGGTTTACACCCAGGACCGGAACCGGCAAAGTGATGTTGTATTCTGAATCTGACCCGCGCCGGTCGAAGACGTTGAAGCGGTAGAGCGAAGTACGTCTGTCTTTGGTCTCCCGGCCGCCAACGACATTGTTGTTATGAAGATCGTCGTATACTATCGTTTTCCGGAGACCTCGGGAAACCGCTGAACTGTCGATGAATGTGTCCTTCCCAGTGCCCCCTACCAGGCGGATTCTGATTCCCTTATGTACCTGGCCTGTTACGACAAACTGGTCGCCCCCGCCGTTGCCATACAGATTGATCTGACTGGTTCGTGTGCGATCGAAGATGCGATTGAAGGTGCATTTACCGATATGCTCGTCCTTATCAAGTTGGAAAACGGCGATACGGGTTCGATGGTCATCCAAACGCTGGACTTCCAACCGTTCGGCTTCATCGGTCCCGACAATGTTTACATAGCTTGCCAGAAATTCGTAATGTTCCCTGGCAATTTCCATCAAATTATCTCGCCTTGACTTGATGCTTTCGATCAGATGCGGTGCCGAAAGCGCGTAAGCTTGTCGCGGCCATGATGTGAACGCGGTTTCAATGGCCTTGTCAGTCAGCCGGGCCTGAACCGATCGGACCTGTACTTCCCACTGATTCCAGTCTAGCTCGTTCAGAAAAGTGCGGTCGAATAGGCGTGCACTCCACGTGTTCCATTTGTAACTCCGAATTTCGGGGCCATAGACTTGGAGCTGGTGTAGAAACGGCATGGTAAACCCCGCAAGACGGGTCATCAAGCCGTCGTATTTGGAGAATGCCTGGTCGCGGTCGCGGGGGATAGGGCGGTAGAGATGTACGCCGTCAGCCTGCCTTATATCAGCCCATACCCATTGGTCGTCGTGCCTGTCCCAGTCGCCGACCAGAAAATCCAGTAACCTGGTCCGCAGGGTCCACGCCTGGTCGACTTTATGTTTGGGATTTTTTGTAAGGTTCCCGATCAGCTCGGCGGTACCGATGATTTCATCCGGATGACCGAAATCGGCGTATTCCCTCCACTTTTTGCCATCAGGACGTTCTTCGACAAGCGCCAGGCCCTCCGAAAAAGCCGGGTTGAATACCCCAAGCCCGGGTTGGGCGGGGATATAGTATAGTGCCGGGTTGGTGTGGTAAATCTGGATCGCATTCGCCAACGCAGGCATGGCAAGCGGCGCGAAAGGATGTGTGGAAAGAAAATTGTCTTCCGCCAGGTATTTGGCGGCTGTCATCTTGTTGAACGGGAATGGCAGCAGTCGGCTTACGTCTTTGGTCATGCTGCGGAAAACATACTCCCGGCCTGTGCTGTCCCTGACGCGCAACGAATTGGTCTGGTTGCCTCCGCCCTGTTTGAGCGGTGTCACCCCACCATGAAACTTTTCCAGTTCCAGTACCGGAAAAGGGTATTTTTCTAGGTAAAGCTTCCTGTAATGCGTTCCCAGCATGAAATTATGAAAGCTTCCCGATGGCTTGACCGGATTGGCGGTAATCGGGCGCATAACCGAATCCTGGTGTAATTCATACTCGCTGAATACCGCCGCCGGAATGTCGATCGGAGCAGAAGAGCCACTTTTGACCTTGTGCTGGAAAACGATGTGAGCATGGGTACCGTTCGGGTCCACCTCCCAGAATTTTGCCCAGGTCTCGCCTCCCTCGTAAAATTCCAGGGTACTATACCCAAGCTTACCCGAAGCGAATTCTGAGCCCCTACCCAGTCTGACAGGACTGGTTTTTGAGGCGCTTCCGCTGACAATAAATTGCTGTCCCGATCTTTCGATGTACTGCTGCGCATGCTCGTGGCCGCTAACGAAAATGAAGCTTCCGTTTTTGACCACGCCAGCCAGTAGGCCTTGACGCAGATCCTTGTAATGCTTGTTTGCTGCATCCTGGCGCGAGCCGATACTGCCGCGAATCAGTACGCCAATGCTGCCCAGTACCGGGAGGGGAATGTAGAGGTTGGGATCAAGGTCTGTCAAAGGAAAAATGTGCTGCCGCCAGGTTGATGCGCCTCCGTGAGGGCCGTAAGTATACGGCGGGTGGTGCAAGGCGATTACCAGTTGTTTGGTCTTGTACTTGCGCACCATGTTCTCGAAAGCAAACTTGAAGGTTTCCCGGTTCTTAACCCCACATCCGTCGTTGATCTTGTAGTCCTGGTCCCAATCGGCTAGCCACCATTGCGAGTCCACGACGATCACTACGATGTTATCGTTCAGCTCGATCGCCTCGGGGCCCGAGCAGCCGTTGTCAGGCAGGAAATAGTTATTACCATCCTTTGCGGTAGTGCCCTTCTTTGCGTTCAGATAATTTTCAACCAGCATTTCCTGGCGCTCTAGCCCGTTTTTTCCCCATCCGGCCCAGTCGTGGTTTCCCGGAATGAAAATCGGTCTTCCTTGGAATTGATCTGTGATACGAAGCTGGGCCATGAGCCGGTATTCGGCGTCGCTTCGTGTCAGCGAATCCTCTTTGGGGGGCATGCCCCGGTCATAAATATTGTCTCCCAAAAAGATCACCGAGGTATTCTCGGATTCAGAAATGAGCTTTGATCGGAGATACGCCAAGACAGGCGAGGGATTTTCGGTGGTCTGGTTGCCTGCGTCGCCCAACAGATACATTGTGTGTTTGAGCGTAAGTTGTCTGCCGGGATCCAGGTTTTCCCAGCCGGCCGATTTGCGAGAATACTTCGGCTGATAGTTTGAGCATGAACACGCCAGCCCGAGTCCTATCAGCACAATGACTTTGTAAAAATAGCTTTTCATGTTTTCTCAATTGATCCTAGCTCTGTGGAACCTAAGTATGTTTCCGGGATGGGCCTGATCCCCTTCGTTGGATACGTAGAGGTTTCCGGCCTTGTCGAAGGCGATTCCTTCGGGTTGGTTGAAAATTTTCTCGCTCAGGTGACAAAACTGCTTTATTCTCCATTTCTCATCCGTCAGGACAAGCAGCCGGTTGGCAGAGGAAAGGAAAAACCATTCTTTTGACACTGGATTTTGTGCAAGCGCCGAAGGGCGAAAGCCCTCTTTCACCTTACCGGGAAAATCTTTCGCGGCATCTACATCGATTTGAAAACGGGAAATTACCCGGATCGAGTCCCGAACCGACAAAACATATCCGGTTGAAGCATTCCGGGCGTAGTCTGCACCGCATTTTTTGCAAAGAATGTACATGGTGTGTGCTGATTCACTAGCGAACATTCCCTCGTATTCACCTTCTGGCACAAGTCCGTGCAGCTCGGTCGCATGGTCGCTTTCCTGGTAGACCAGGTCCGAAAATGGAAACCTGTGCAGACTTCCATTACTTCTTAACACAAAGACCTGCCGGCCGACGACAGCGATGTCCTCGTAGTCACCCTGCCTGCCGAATTTGGTATGATGCTGGCGTTTTTGCCCCCACGACATTCGAAAAACCTTCCCGCTTTCGTCGTTGATGGCCAAAATTGTGTCCGGGTTACCGTCTTTGAAGGCGATGCCGGAAATTTCTAGCAAACTTTCCTGCAAAATGAATTTCTCAGGTTTGTCAAGACGATAATGGTTCAGCTCTGACGATTCCTTTTTTTTTTCGGCAGTTTCCTTCTCTTGAGTCTTCGAGCAAGATGCCAAAGCAAAACTCAGCCAGATGAGCTGTATGAGATGACTGTATTTCATATATGTACACAAATCCTGATGGCAATGGAAACCTGGCCAGAAACAGTACAGCTAGTGGATCATCGAAGCACCAATGAATGCTATCACCGAGGCAATGATACCAAACATAAAAATGTTGTAGGCCGCTTTAAGGTGCCTGTATTTTTTGCCGAGTACTTCCGCCTGCGCATATACGTCGATAATTAAACTGTCATAGAGAAAATCACGGTCATTCATCATCCCGTGCATCGCTTCGAGGTAGCGCTCTTGGCCGACCTTATAGAAATTGCCAAAAAACAGCAGATTCACTTTTTTTGACTCCAGGTCCTCGGCCGTGAATATACCCCCTGGAAGCGATGGACGGGTCGAAAGTATAGCAAACACCATACAGGTCAGGCAGACGCAAAGCAGAATCAACGTAGGAGCGATCAGTTCGGGGTTGTCTTCCAGCTTGCGAAGCAACACACTGAGCATGATTGAGATGATTATTGAATTGGCTGTAATCATTATGTGGGCCTTGTTGTCGGCCATGTCGCTTAACCGTTGCTGATTTCCACACGTAATCCGGAACATCGTCTCGACGCCTTTGTCGGGACGCGCCGCTATGGATTGTTTCAGCTTCTCACCTTTCTCATTTCCTTTTTTTCGAATTGTCACACCAGAGGGCGAGACGGCTAGAAGGGCTTGCGATGGATGGTCGTCAAGTTTTTGTCTGAATTTTTTGATGTTCCTCTCTTTTCCTTTTGCAAGGGATTTGCGGCAAAAGTCCGTTTCAAACTGATGTGAGCTAAGAAACTCGATCGTCATCTGATTCCATTGCTGTCTGGTAAACGTCTTTTGCTCGGAGCTGGCAAGTTCCTTTCTGACGAGTCTATTCTGCTTTAAGAAAGATTTTGTGCCCAGATGATAAAGATCAGCATCCCGCATAATTTTTTCCAGCAGTGTTTCAGGGCTTACCTGGTTGGATGTTGCCATGATGCAACTGACCACTGATGCGACTGTTTGCTCGGCAACCCAGTTTTCTTCCAGGAATGTTTTTGCCAGTTCGGCACTTCTGGCCTCATGTCCGATCGGGCCTGCCGACAAATACCCTGTGTCATGAAACCAAGCGGCTGCGGTCAGAATGAAGATGTCCAAAGATTTTAACTGGTAATGCAGGCCGATTTTTACCGCGTGATTAACCGTTCTCTTAGTGTGTTCAAGGTTGTGATATACCAGGCTTGAATCGGAGTTGTTTGCAAAAAATCTGGTAACACTGTCCCTGACCTTTCCGGCTAGTTTCTTATAGTACATAGTTGTTGCGTCTTCAAGCACGGTCTTTCCTAAATAAAGCGTTAAGCTTTTGCCGATAAGCTGTTTCAAAAGTCGGGGATATTTTACGTGTTCTAAATGGACAGAACCGGAATTGTCTTGTAAATGCTCGGGGTTTCTGCTGGCGGCGAGATGCTTTGTAAGCGCCGGGAGATGTCCATTGTACAATCTGGATTATCTGATGTTCTGATGCAATAATGGTTACACTTCAATGGGCATTCGAGATGCCTTTCCTTGGTTAGTCTAACCTTTCTCGAAGTTGACTATTTGATCAGGGACCGTATGATGTAGTCCCTTTCCGGAAAGCGCGAAGCCCTGTCGTTTTTTGACATCGGTTGAGGCATAAAATTTGTGCATAAGACCAGGATCGGTAATTCGACCAGCCGCCTCGAGACGGTAAACACTCAATATGAAAATAGCTACCTATATGGAAAATACGGTGCCGCTGACCACCCCGTTCCGTGGCAAATTGACCACTAGCCGTAATTCGCGAACTTTACGGTAACGCAGTGGTTAAAAGAGAGATATGTTAGTCAATTTAGACCGAAATGCCCTGGTCAGCCGAAAACGAAATCAGGTGGTCAGGTTGCCCATAATTTCCACCAAACCCTCTTACAATAAAAAATACAAAATGAGCCAGCAGTCGAAATGGCGTGCTCCAAACTTCGAAAGCCTCTTGGTTAAAAATTTTAGCTACCTTTACAAACCACAGAAAAGCTGTTCAAAATAATTCAAAACTAGTCAAAGGAAATGGAACCCATTTTAGGACCCGTTTCCGAGAAAAATTCGAAAAACCGCCTTAGAAGCGCTTCTGACAAGAAGGTTCGAATCCCAGCGGGATAACGAGCAGTGTGGTGTCATCAACATATTGATTTAGAGAGTATTGTTCGCCAATTCCTTCGCAAGTGAGGAGAAAGGAATCATTTAGAAAGCACCAGATAACTTAGCTCGGGATCACTAAGCAATCTTCCAATCTCAGCTTGCATAATATCCTGTACGTCATTCTTGATCTGATAGTAGTTCTGTTGAACGATAGAGCTGTCTAATTTTCGGAAAATAGGCAAGTCCTGATAGGCCTCTTCTTCTTTTCTTAATGCGTTGTGGTCATTAAAAATTTCGCACTGAAAGGCTTTCAATTCAATTTTTTGATTGGGATTATCGGCAGTCATACCAACGAATTCGCCTGAACTGAGCGATGAGATTTTCGAAGCTGGTATGGCGGAGTCCAGCTGTTTTGATCGGGAAATGGAGGTATCGGTCCGGTTGATGGAGAAGCTCGTGCGATCTTGCATGATTTTTCCGAACCGTTCCGAAAGTTGTTTCGCGGTCTCCCCAGAAACCTGTCCACTGATCACATTACCTGTAATATTCATAATGACATCGGCCTGCTCTCTTCCATAGTCTTTTTTGAGCTGGCTGAAATCCTGGATTCCCAGCGTAGTGGACACTTTATTGCTACGAGCTGTCGCAATCAGACTATCCATGTGATTGATATAAATAGTCGGGAACTCGTCAAAGACCAAGCTGCTTTTCAATCGGTCTTTCTTGTTAACCAGCTTAATGAGCCTTGTCACATACAAAGACAGAACTGCGCCATAAGTAAGTAGTTTCTGAGGGTTGTTTCCCATGCACACTATTTTAGGAGAGTCCGGATTATTGATATCAAGGGTAAAATCGTTTCCGGAAAGGATATAGTATAGGGCAGGGGAAGATAGGCGCGCGATGGAAATTTGTGCGGAAGCGATTTGTCCTTCGAGCTGCTGGGTGGCATCATTGATGAATGCAGATACAAAAGGGTTAATCATCACCTGAATTTCCGGTTCGGTCCGAAGCACGGTGAAAAGCTTATCCTGTTCAACCTGCATTAATTCGACCACATGGGGTAGCGTACAGAATGCGCCATCCTGGTATTTTCTAAGAAACCAGATGATGGCGGTGAGGAAGTTAATAGGCGACTCGACAAAAAAATCGCCCTGCCGTTTGATCCATTCGCGGTTAAGGCCCATTAGGATCGTTCTAGCTGCTTCGGCTGCGTCGGTGATATCGAGCATCCCGGCCGGATCCAGGGGGTTACACCGGTGAGATCGCGAGAGATCGTCAAAATTGATCACATAGAATTCGGGCGGAACCTTATATTTATCCTTGTTTTTCAGCCAGGTGTTGTACGTGATTTTGGTCAAATCATCAAACTTGAAATCGTATACAAACATGGAGAAACCCTTCTGTATATGCTGGGTGATCACATGCCGGATCACAAAGTAGCTTTTTCCTGATCCCGGAGAGCCAAGCACCAGCAGCCCTCTGAAAGGGTTGATGAAATTGATCCAGCTCCGCCGTAGCTTTCCTTTCAGATTGTAGCGGGCGGGCAGATTGATCGAGTATTCGTTTTCGATCAGATCCTCATGCTGTGGAAAGGTTTCGTTCTCCTTGTTGAATATATCCTGACCGGTGATCCTTAACCGGATTACCCGGGAAAGCATCGTACCGCCAGTCAGAACTAGCATGAATCCAAGCAGCGTCGCGGCCATATACATCAAGGAAACAGTAACCGGCGAAAAAGGGAATAGCAGAATCCATTTACTGAGAAAATAGGGGACAAGACCTGCGCCGACATAGATCAGGGCGGTGCGAGCGCGTAACTTCTCTTCTTTTTTGCCTCTTGCGCCGATGAGTGAGATGAAAAGAAATCCAAGGGCAATCAGCTTAGTTTTGTTGAAAAAACTGAATAGCCCAGTCCTGGAAATGTTGTCTAAAATCCGGTCGCTGAAAACGGATACCAGCTTCCAGTTGGCGAAAGCCAAGTAGCAATAGTAATAAAAATGAAGACCTAAAACGAGAAGGCTAATTAGCCTTGTCATGTCCAGAATCCGGCGAAGCCCCTGATCATTTTCTCCTGTGTTTGATGCCATTGTGGTACTGGTTTAAAGTTGATGCGATAGTTTTTTGTATTTTTTTCGGCGGCTTTTTCTTAGCTGCCATGGCGTGTAATTCTCTGTCCTGATAGGTTCAAACAGGATATCGGGCTCCTGGCTCTCTGTGGAGTTAGGACTGACGCTTCCAGCCCAGAGACGTGTAGCCGTCTCCGTTTCAGAAGGGTAAGGCCTTGTGATATGCTCTTGGCCCATGGGAGATTGCGCAAGATTTTTTTGGTGGCTTAGGGCCTGGCTTTGCTGCTGAGCATATCTTTCTAAGATGGCTTTGGCGCTATACTGCTTGCCCAGATCACTTCCGTTGAAGACGCTTTTCGTTCTAAAATCAACATAGGTGATTCCGTAAATTAAGCCTTTGTCGTTCTGACGGAGCACTACCCGAACGCCTTGATTTTCGAGTGAATCGATCAGATCTGGCAGAGAGTTCGTACTGCGTTTCAGAAGCGCATAATCGATCGCATTTTTAAGGCGGAGCTTATGCGGTCTGCGCGCTATCTCATTGGTTTCAAACCGCTGTTGAAGCTGCTGTAAAGTAGGTTTGTTGTAGAAGTCACTGGCTTTGATAGGTACGCCGACTTTATTTCCGTGCTCGTCAAGGATCCGGTAGACAAGGCCCTGGTTTCTGAAAACCCGCGAGCCCTCAGCCCCAGGGTCAGCGGCCACGTTATATTGTCTGAGAACAGCGTTCAGCTCGGGCAGTGAAGCGTATTTGTAGCTGGGAAGTACCGCGTCAAGTACGGTTGCGATGGCCCGTTTGGTCTGTGCTTTCCCATATAGAACTTTCTGTACATTGACTGGTTTAAGCTCATACGCTTTCCGCCTGAGACTGTGTTCTGCGCGCACTAGCCTATAATCAAGTTCAATTTGTCTGCGCGCTTTTTCGGAGAGCTTCCGGCCGATATTCTGCATGTCAATACGCGAGCCGTCAGGCCGTACTTTTACTGACACCAGATGCAGGTGAGGATGCGCCGCATCGTGGTGTTGATAGACCAAAAAAGGCTGGCTGCCAAAGCCAATCTTATCCATGTAGGATTGGGCAATCTGGGTAAGTTGCTGTTTGGATAGCTGCTCAGATGGGTCGAAATTAAGCGAGATATGCACGCTGCTGCGGCTAACATTCTCATTGAGCGCAGCCAGTTTGAGCAGCATGTTCAGGCGCTGATTTTCAGAGAGATCTTCGGTGTCGGCTGGGTAATTTGCAGCCAGAATGCACTCGGCAACACCCTCGGTGATCTTGTTTTCATTGTAGTAGAAGCTCCTTCTCAAAGAGTTTCCGGTCTTTATGATTGCAACCATTTCTTTGAAGTTTCGGCGATATGATTTTTGATTTTCTCGATGTGATCAAGAAGCTTTCGCTTATCTGATTCATAAGCTGTCAGCCAGCTTTGAAACTGCTCGATGCGGCTGAGGGAATTAAGTTTTTTAACCGCCTGATTGAAATTGTTTCCCGCGGCGGAAAGCTCGTTTCTCAGGCGGATCAGCTCGGTCATCAGCTCATCAAGCGATGCATTCCGGTGGTTTACCGTTACAGGTTTTGAGAGCAGTATCTTGCGGGCATATTCGCTGATTTTGCGACAAGTGGTTCTTTTGAAACCGGTTTGCAGCTGCCGGTACTCGTCAGCGTTTAGCCGTAGGTGCAGCCACTTTTCACGCTTGCTGTTTTCGTCTTTCATCACTTTCCCAGTTCACAGTTTCAACAATGATATTTAAAGTATCCCCGCCAACGACTCCGGAGTGCCGGGCGGGCCTGGGCGCCCCGCCAGATCGGCCTCGGGGCCGCGGTTGTGACACAACCGGACATCTGGCCGGAGTCGGTAAGGCCGCGCCGCGCCGGCAGGACTCCTCAGGACCTTTCAAAGGTCACCGGGTATCTAACCAAGCCTAAGAGACTGGCGCAGTTTCCTGGCCTTGCTTTCGAGTAACTTGTCTTCCGATACCCATTGACTAAGGTCTTTGTGACCGGCGTACAAACTGCTCCGGTCGTTATAGCGCGTGTCAAGCAGCAAGGCCTGCTCGGTGAGCTTTCTTCCGGCAGGATCGTTATCCATGTAAAGGTGGATGTGGCCATGCGTTTCCAGCAGCGCACGGGCCTTTGCAAACATCGACAGGGAGTTAAGTACCAGATAAGACTCTTTTTCAAGAATACCCAGCCCATGAATCTGAGCGAAGCTCATCAGGTCAAAAAAGCCTTCAAAAACATTTACAGCCTGCTTTCCATTGTCGGCGCTGGTGAAATCCTTGGGCGAGGTGGATAGTTTGGAGAAATGGTTTCTGAGCTCATAGCCGCCCGAATCATTTCGGAAGCCAAGGCCGAAGTATTTTTTCTCACCGATATGATAGCTGACCTGCTGACAAAACTTCTGGGCGATTTGAAGGCCGATTCTGCGCTCAGAGAGGTAGCTTATCAGCGCAGGTGATTGAATAGGGGATATACTGGTAATCGTTAGGTTTCGGGCCTGCTCTTTCTGGCTGTTTTGCGCGTGGATGTGAACGGGTGGTCCAAGAGAAAAGTCATGGGTTAATTTTTCGAGAAGCTCACCGACAGAACACTGATGATAGATAATGCCGAAATCGATTAGATTCCCGCCTTGACCTATACCAAAATCAAACCAGCGGTTGATCTGGCGGTTTACCTTAAACGAAGGGGTTTTCTCATCGCGCAGCGGAGAGTGGTACCAGTAGTTGAAGGCGGTCGTTTTAGCGGGCCGGTGGCCGAGCGCTTGCAGATAGTCGACCAGATCCATTTCTTTGGCCTGCTCAACATTGATAGATTGTTTTCTGAGATCCATAGCACACAAGTTCAGTTTCACGTGTCAGATTTGTGCCGGAAGATAATACGCCAGGTGGCCGCGCAGATCACCCGGCGGCATTTCATGCAGGTTTGCTGCTGCATCAACAGGGGGCAGGCGGACTGAGATTCAATTATGATCAAATCATTGGCTTACACTAGATTTGTAGCATTGATTTCCAATCTTAAAGGTGTTGTTATGGAGGGAAGAATTGAGATAGGGCGCATGTATGAAACCTTGCTTGCCAGCCCGGGAATGAATCAACGCGTGAAGCTGTCACTGACGATCTGCCGGAAAACCGCGCTGCTGTTAAACCAGCTTATTGAAAATGGCCTGGCAGCCCAGGGAAAGTCGACAGAAAACGGACTGATCGCATCAATGCCACAGGAAAGTTTTCAGGAGATGGAGGTGATTAGCAAAGAACTGCTCAGAAAAGCAGATTTGACAGAGCTTAATGAACGGTTAAAGACGATCGATCCCAAATGAAGATGGAAACCAGAGTACTTTCCTGGCATCAGGCATTAGAGCAAGGTTACCAACCAGGCAGCTACCCCTTTATCGCCACGCTTGTCCCGTATGGACGGGTCACTGCGCTTTTGGATTTTAAAGTCTGGGCCAGAAGGGGGCCTGCGATCTGCCTATGTTTTACAGAAATAAAGAGCGACCGGAAATTTCAGCTGGCGGTCTACAAACCGCCGACGGATCGGGACTATATGATCCCGGGCTGCAAGATCAATTTTAAAACTTGCCGCACGGGTAAAGTTTATGAGCTATGGATTGACCGGAACTCTCAGGGAAGCGCGGTACTGACAAGCGCTGTCGGTGAGGAGCAGATAGTTAATAGCTGAGGCGTAATCGTTATCAAGGCCGCCAAAATGAGACTTGCGGTTACAAAAATGTTTGCTTAAATTCAAGTTTACATCAAATGATTGTCCATTATGGCCACTGCGAGTAAAACACTGACGTGTATCGTTGTTGACGATGAAATGCATTCTCACCATTCGTTTCGACGATTGATAAAACTTGAAGGGAGCCTGCGTCTGGTCGGCAGCTGTTTCGATGCCTTTGAGGCTATGGATCAAATCCGTCAAAAACAGCCAGACATCGTCTTCCTCAATGTGCAAATGCCCAGGGTGTCAGGTATTGAGATGCTTCAACTGATTCCGGAAGCAAACTTCATGGCAGTCATTGCCACGGTAATGCCCCGCAGTTATGTACAGATGACAGACAAACGTATCAAGGGATTTCTCAACAAGCCTGTTACGGTGACAGAATTCGGGCGGCTGGTTGGCCGGTTATCAAAGCTGGCTGGTTTTGATCAGGCTAAATCGTAAATAAAGTCAGAGGCTGTTTCCTGATTGAGCCCGACCTTGTGCCGGGAACTTGCGCGCATATCGGAATGGCGCACTCAAGGCTTGATAAACAATGAATCTTTGAGATGTTCTTACCGGCAGGGCGCGGATCTGCTGGCCTAGGGAGGCAAAAAAAGGGCCATAGGCCCATGATTGTCAATAGTCGATAAAGACGTGACCGTCTATTTCTGTATAACCATCCAGAAACAGGTCTCTGGCGAAAGCGCTGTAATCGAAGTATCTGCGAACAGTCGGGTTAGCGTCTGTAATCAGGCCTGTATCTTCAACGAACTGGTAGGCAAAGTCTTCTTTGGCAGTAGATCCGGAAAAATATCCCTGATAGGACTCATTAAAGCTTTCCAGTTGCTCGTAAATATCTTTACCACGCTCTGGCCAGGATGCGATATCGCTGCAATACAGCTCGAAGGCATCGCGTCTTTCATCATCCATTTCAGCAATTACTTCCAGGTAATTAAATGTTTCCGGGTGAAGGCTGCATTCAGAAATCAGGAAACCGGGAATATATTCCCAGTCCTGAAACATGAACTCGGGACGGTGGCCGCTGCCATCCTGTTCATCCTTATGAAGCTTACGGCAGGCTTTATAGAACTCTCCGAGATTTTCATAGTCTGAAAGGTTCATCCATTTTCCGAACAGCGAGCCATCATTGTACTTTGCGTAGGTTCCGACATAAATGCGAAATTCAATTGAAGTTTTCATGATCTGAATAAGTGAAGTCAATTGCGCCCGGCACCTGCCTGGGCATTCGCCTGCTGCCGTACAGGTTAAAGCTGACGGGGCACCGCCCCTTGACCGCAAGCCCGTGAGCGTTTTTTGTGCACGTAGCTTTTTACGCGCGCAAAAAACGCTCACGACGTAGTGCAGGCTTGCGGCTCGTCAGATTTTACCTGTAACTTTCGCATGACCACGGCTGGCTAAGAAGTGTTTGCGACAGATTGAAGGGTGTTTGTTTACTTTTTTAGTAGGTCACCCCTTCATTGAAAGGGGTTTGTAAAGCGCCCGACAGGCTTTGCTGCAAAGCCTGTTGAATGCTTCCGGGAAGGATTAAGACGGTCGCGGAAGTGCAGCTGATCTTTGTTTATAAAAGCCAAAGAAGCGGTTGAAGATTAACCCTTTGTGGATACAGCATCTGTATCAGTGCGGCACCTATACCGGAAATCCCGGTTGCAAAACTCAGCTCTGTGCGAGGGAATAAAAACTCAGGGCCCGTGTCCGGTGCCACTTGCGCTAATAGAAGAGCGCGGTATGAGTGCTCTGCCGCATGCATGAAAAGAGGATTCGCGGTCAGGGCATATATTTTTTCGAAAACCACCGCTGCGCCGGCAGCTCCGTTCAGCATACCCAGTGGCAATTCAGTATCTTGTATCGTAAGTATCTTTCCGGCGCGGGCACCCAGAATTTGAAGGCCCACACTCTGCCACGAATTATTTTTTAATGTCTGACCTGCGCGCAGCAGCGCGTAACCTATGCCTAAATCACCTGCCTGGACAGATAACATATCGGTCGTAGTCTGATGTTTTTGCTGGGATAAAAGAAAACGTGTGGCATTAATGAGCATTTCCGATACGATTTCTGCTTTTTCAAGTTTGAGCTCTGCCAGGCGGGTAAGGAAAAGTATGACGGCCGCCTGGCCATTCCATAGCGTAGAACTGTAGCGCTGGTCATAACACCAGTGACACGCTGAAGGGCCGGAAACGGCAGTAGACCTTAACCCGCGGACGATCTCGCCTATTACCCACCGGTAGCGAGTCGGGTAAAGAAGTGATCTGTTTAAAAAGTGCAGCGCGTAGCTCAGGGCGCCGTATGAAAAACCTCCGACATACTCTGCTTTAAAAGCTGATCGCATTTCTTCTAAGAAGACCTTGTCCAGCGTGGATAGATTCCCGTGGCCAGGATCAGGAATTTCGCAGGTGCCCAGAAAATTTGCGACCAGACTAAGCTCAATGAAACCCGAGTGCGTGGCTTCCGGCTGGCTGATAATCAGCTGCAGCGCTTTCTCAAATTGGTTGCGCGCCATACGAAGGCATTGCCGCCGGTGTGAATGCTGTGCATACAGATGATAAAACAGTGAGATCCCCAGATGACCAGTCATAAGGCCAGGGGTGTCGATGCTGTCCTGATGCCGGCGAATAACCCGGTAGATTTTTTCGACGCAGGTAGCAGCCGCGTCACAGGGAGTCAAGGATGTTTTGTGAAGCATTGGAAAGACGTTTGCCCTACCGTAAAACTCTCAGCGAATGCTTGAATGGCCAATTATATTATACAAGGATCGTGGATTTGCCTTCCCAACCAGAGAAATACACGATAAGCGTCAATAGATGTATCGGGTTCGGGTCAGATACACTTGTTGTCTGAAACCGGCTACCGGTCTACTTATCAGGCAGGATGATATAATAAAGTTAGAGAAGAACAATGGCCGGGCGAACTTGCGGGACAGTCAACCATTCCGAGCCGACTTTTATGAAATCCAGACCTACTTGTTTTGAGCCGGCAGGCTTTTTCATGCTCAGAAGGCCCTTGTTGCCGCTGGAAACGCTCTACGATTTTAATGAGAAGACCTGCGGGCACCAAAAACTGTTTGAACAGCAGTTGGTCAGGCTGTTGTCACAGCCACTGCTCGCGGAGGCAGTTTACCTGGCCAGTCCGTCGCTATATACCGCTCTCTTCGAGCCGAGTAACAAAGCGGAGATTGAGCCGGGTGCCTTGCGGTCTTTATATAAGTACCTTATCCGGGTTTGCAGCAGGGCAACTCCATTCGGACTTTTTTCTGGGTTTTCCACGGGCACTTTTTCGGAATCAACACAGATTAGCTTCAAAAGGGGTGACGCCTTGGCACGCTATCAGCGCTTGCATATGGCGGCGGCATCAGAGCTTGTATCCAGGCTGATGGCCACGCCTGAAATTTCACAGGAAATGCCACTTTATGTCAATTCGAGTTTATACACCCTGGGTGACGAGTACCGGTTTGTCGAGAGGGCCATCGGGCCGCAGGGGCATTCCCATATTCTTTCGGCTGTTAAGCGTGACCCGTTACTGGACCTGGTGATCGGTTTTTGCCGGAATGGCTGTGTTTTCAAAATACTCATAGGCAGCCTATGCGATCAGATCTCAAACGAGCAGGCAACAGCGTATATCAATGGTTTGATCAGCATGCAGATCCTGGTCAGTGGGCTCGAAGTAAACGTGACGGGCCAGCCGTATTTGGAGCGGATTGAGCAGCATCTTGCGGAAGTCAAACCCGCCAGCAAGCAGGTCCGCTTGCTGAAAGAAATCAGAAAGCTATTGTTGGCGCCAGAGCCTTTGACGGTTACCGTTCCACGACTTAGGCACCTTCCCGAGGCAGAAAGCATAACAGCCGGGGTGGCAATGCCCGTACAAATTGATCTGAGATTTAAAACGCTACATTGCAGTTTGAGCCGGGAATGGATAAGTACGCTTGCGAAGGAGTTTGAGCAAATCAGTGTGCTTTTTGAATTCAGCCAATCAGATTCGGACCTGGAACGGTTCAAAAAGGCGTTTGTTGACAGATACCAGGAGCAGGAGATACCCTTACTGGAAGCGCTGGATGCCGAGTCGGGTATTGGTTACGGGGCGGTCGTTCCCGGCAGTAGCGATCAGATACCGCTGCTTGATAGTATAAAGTTTCCGCCTTTTCAGCCAGCGCAGAAGCGTCGTGCGACCGCATTCACGGATTTAAAAGAGCAACTTCAAAGCAGGGCGCTAAATGGGGGAGCCTGCTCGATAGAGCTTTCAGTCAAAGATCTGGAACCCCTGAAAGAACTGCGGGGACACCCCGGCTATTTTTACTGGTTAGGTAGTATCCTCACTGCCAATGCCGGCCAATTGGATCAGGGGAACTTTCGTTTTCTGCTCCGTGCCGTGGGAGGCTCTTCCGGACTTGAACTTTTAGGCAGGTTCTGTCACGCAGATCCGGTGCTTTCAGGACTGGTTCAGGCCAGCGCCAGCCAGCAGCAACAAAAGACTGATGCGGTTCTGGCTGAGATCGCTCACCTGCCGGCCGCTAGCGCTGCGGCAATCTTGTCGCGTCCGCATCTTACAGATTATGAGATCGTCTATTTGGCTGCCAGCTCCAGGCCCGTAGAAAAGCGGATTTTAGCCTCGGATTTGATGGTATCGGTTCGTAATGGAAAGCAGCTGGTCCTGCGAAGCAAAAGACTAGACAAACAGGTGATTCCTGTGCTGAACAGTGCCCACAATTTTTCTGACGGACTGCCGGCTTACCGGTTTTTGTGCGAGCTGGCACGCGAGCGTCAGCAGTTTGGCAGCTGGGACTGGGGCGATCTGGGTACACTCGAGTTTTTGCCGAGGTTGACCTACAAGCATTTGGTGATCAGCCGTGCGACCTGGAATCTGACCAGACGGGACTTCCCGCATTTATCACCAGGCAGGGAGGAATTTATGAGTCTATGGGAGCCGGTTCGAAGGCGGCTGCAAATTCCCAGGTATTTTCAGATCTGCCGGCATGATCAGGAATTACTCGTTGACAGCCAGAATTGCTTTTCCCTTGAGCTCTTGAAAGAAGTAATCTACAAAAAAGGGAAAGCGCGGATCGTAGAGGTTTTGCAAGAGCCTGACGAAGGGTTAGTTATTGAAGAGGGAAAGCATTTTGCACATGAGATCGTTATCCCGTTCCGTCCACTGGCGCCAGAGGAAAGCCCTTTGGTGAACATCAGATTAGCTCAGGTGGAGCAGCGCCGTTTCATGACCGCAAGCAGCTGGCTTTTTGTTAAGATCTATGTCGGCACAGGCACCGCCGACCGAGTCCTGACGGATCTGATCGGGCCTTATTGTCAGGAAATGCTGGCCTTGGGCAAACTTGAAAAATGGTTTTTTATCCGTTACCAGGATCCGGAACCGCACCTTAGACTGCGTTTTTATCATGGTGACCGAACCGATTTCTGGCAGCATATTTTGGCGGACCTTCACAGGCTTTTGTCTGGTTGGATAGAGAGCCGGCTTGTTTTGAAAGTACAGACTGACACATACACCAGGGAGCTGGAACGCTACCAGGGCCTGAAATTCGAGCGGGTCGAGTCTATTTTTTATGCAGACAGTCAAGCCGTCATCAAAGTCATCCGGGAAGTTAGTGGTTATAAGCAACCAGATGTTGAACGTTGGCTGGCAGCATTATTCGGGGCCGATGTTTTGCTTGGGGATCTTGGACTGAATCTGGATGAGAAGCTCGGACTGGTCAGTGAGCTTTGCATGCACTTAACGCAGGAGTTTGCGGCAGGGATGGATCTGAAAATCCAACTCGACAGACAATACCGCTCACGCAAAGACATAATCAACACTTATATGAAGCAGAGCCAGACTGAAATTTGTAAGATTTTTTCTGAGCGCTCGGCGCTTGTTAAGCAAATCCTTGAGAGCGAGCGCGTTGGCATTAGGCCACCAGTCAAGGTGGCGGCCAGTTTCGTCCATATGTTTTTCAACCGGATTTTCGGGTCGGCTCCACGCCAGCAGGAACTGGTGATGTATCATTATTTGAACAAATATTATAAAGCGTTAAGTAAACGTGCGAAAAACATACATACAGTTTGAAAAAATGCATTGAAACTCTTTTTTGTAACCGGTAGATTCATTAATTTAACTACGATGGCAGTGCATCTTGTCACTTTCACCCGCGTGTCTCCTCCTCGCCCAAGCGAATAGTTAGATAATACCTACCGGCAATGGAACAAAACAGAACCTGTACACGGCTGCGGTGCCTGATCGTAGACGACGAAGAATCGGCACATGTTGCGCTCCGCGACTTGATTGATGCAGCTCCCTGGCTTTATTTTGGAGCAAGTTGCTACAATGCTCTGGAAGCGATTGAGATGATGGCGCATCAAAATTTTCACATCGTTTTTCTGGACGTGCGCATGCCTGGTCTGAGTGGTGTGGACTTGCTTGGATTGCTTTCTTTCCCCAGGCCTCACATCATTTTAACGACCGGCTTTCGCGAGTATGCGTATGATGGTTTTGAGCACCAGGTTACTGATTTTCTTCTCAAACCAGTTGCTCCCCAGCAATTTCTCAAAGTTGTCAGTAAGCTTTTGAAAGTACCCGCCCAAATGGAAGCTGCACGTCCGATTATGCCAGCGCCGGCAATCAGTATTTCGAATGTAGCCGACAGCCAAGCGGGTAACGAAAAGGAAGTAATGACCTGGTTTAAAGTCGCTGGTAAGAACATTCCTGTCCGCTTTGATGAGATCTATTTTGTGCAAGCCCTTAAGGACTACGTAAAAGTTCATTGCAGCCATGGTACGCTGCTGGTTTATGGTAACCTGGCCAGGATGAGCAAGGCGCTGCCACCAGACCAATTTGTTCGACTTAATAGATCGTATATAGTTAACCGTTATGAAATCCGAGAGATCGAAGGAAATATGGTCAAAATGCGAAATGACTTCGTCTTGCTTATCCCTGCCAGAAGCAGACGCAGCGAACTTATCAAACAACTAACAAGATAGTAGTAGACCATGCAAACGCTGACAGAAGAGCTATATACCTACCGGAAGGTCCTTTTCCCATCTACGCAGCCACGTCGGGTGCTTATTCACTGCATTTTCTGGCTTTCGTTCATCGCTTTTCATCTGTTGGTCTTTCTGCCGGCCCATCAGGAAAGGCTTGTTAACCGGACCGTGCTGTTTTCGTATATGCTGTATTACGCACGGTACATACCGGTATATTATTTAACCATCTGCTTTTTCCGTTTTCTAAAAAGCAGGGTCAGAGGTCCTCTGAGGTTGATATTGCTGGCAGGGTTCGTATTGATTGTTTTTCATATCATTACAATGGGGCTGTTTCAGTTTTATGACCGGTATGTCGGGCTGGTGAACCTGCCGGGTGGATTTCAAAAAATCGGAGAGCTGTACCTGCTTTCATTGGAGGGGTTTCGCAGCGGCGACTGGATGCTTTTTATATATGATGTTTCGGATCTGCAGCTTCTGATACTGCCTCTTTCGATCAAGATGATAAAATACAGCATCGGGCTTGTCTCACAGGAGTATACACGCAGAGAGCAGAAATTGCGATCGGAGCTTAAATATATGCGCTCGCAGCTAACCCCGCATTTTATTTTTAATATCCTCAATGCTGTATCTGTGGAAATCAGGCGTTCGCCCAAGGAGGCGATTAATATCTTGTATAAGGCAGCAGATATGATCCGGTTTTCGATTTACGATATTGAAAAGGAGTTTATCAGCCTTGAAAAAGAGCTTCATTATGTTGAGCAGTATGTCGAGTTGGAATCGATGCGTACCAGCCATCGCAGTCAGATTTGTTTTCTCACACGGGGAGAAATATCAGACCGCTATTACGTACCGACCTTGTTTCTGGTTACCCTTGTGGAAAATGCTTTTAAGCATAGTGTCCACGCGACAGCAGCCCCTTCACAAATCAGCATATTGGGGGAGATAGACGGGGACTGGTTGACCTTCGAGGTCACCAATACCAAACCAAACAAGGATCCTGCCGAATCCGTAGATGAAACAAACGAAGGGATTGGGCTGGCCAACATCAAGAAGACGCTGGCCTTGAAATTTGGAAACAACTACCGGCTGGACATTACCCAGGACACTGAGCTGTTTACAGTATTGCTGAAACTCCCACTGCTGCCAGTGTCCGTATTATCGGCATATGCCCGGTAGCGTAGCCGGTAGCATCAGAACTGTTCCGCTCTTCCAATGCATCCCCGACTTTTTGCTCTCCGGGCCGCGTCCAAAAGCGACCAGGCAACTTATCTGGTTTCTTTTCACATACGCTCTTTCAGATTACTATCCTAAGCACCCATCAGTGCATTAATTCCTTTAAACACTCTGATTTTGTATTAAAGAACTTTTTTGTAGAATAATTGCATAAATAATTCAAAATCAATGTAGAAAAGTTTGATTTATAACTTTAAGTTACTAGATTCATTGCGAGACAAATACCGCCGCACAGTCTCTCCTTAAATTCTCCCTGTTGACAACTGGAAACTGCATCAGTCCCAACAGGATAATTAGTATTAGCACCCACAAATTTCCTGCATAAGCTCAATCAATACGAGTTTCGGAGAATAGAAAAGCTCCCAGGGATTTCTATGCCTTTTCATTAAATCAATAAAAACAAGCTCCTGTTATGCCCGCGAGAAAACTCCTTTTTCTGATGCTCTTATTTGCCCAAATCAAGACTTTCGCCCAATCTGATAAACGTGCTGAGAACTTTAAGAACGTTTACCACTGGGATGTGAGTCTGGATATGTACAACCTGCTAAAATCCGGTAACCCGGCGGTGTTACTGCGCTGGAAGCCTCAAAAATTACGAGGCGCTTTCAGGTTAGGGCTCGGTTTGGATACCGGCAAAACTAAAACAGAAGTTGATACCAACAATTCCGGGACCCTGCAACATCTGTATACCCAAAACGGTCAAAACAGTTACTCGTTACGTTTCGGATATGAATTCCAGAAGCCCTCTAAAAGATTCGTGCTTTTCTATGGACCCGAGCTATACTATCTAAGAGAAAAGCTAGATATCGATTACGCTCCCAATTATCAGGGAGCCAGAATCAGCACTCCCATAGTTACCAATCAATATAACTTGCGGGGTCTGGTTGGTGTGAGGTATTTTATTTTGGACAGACTCTCCGTTTCTTCGGAAACAATGCTGAATGCTGGGCTACAGCGCCGCAAGTCATATAATACGGCCACCAGTGATTGGGGGGCGATTACAACAGATTTGTATTTGAAGTTTTATAGTCTATATGCTTTAAATGTTTCTTTTCACTTCTAAATCAATATCGTTATGAAGACAAAACTGCTCCTCATCGCATTTCAAGCAATAATGTTTTGTTCTGCCTATGCTCAGAGCTACACCTTGCTGCCGGTCAATTCTTCCTATAGCTCATCGGTTCCGCCTGAGATGAATGTCTATTACGTTTTGACAAATAGTTGTAATACCAGCAGCCCGGACACGTGCATGTATTCCTGGAATGTTACAAACGGCTCGGTAGTCGGCCCAACCGCGGGCGCCGGACTAAAGCTAATAGCGATCAAATGGAATAATGTCAATGCTAACGGCTCAATTGCAGTGACGGTCAGCAACTGCAGCTCATCTTGCAATACAACAGTCAACTACTCGGTCCCGATCCGGTACCTTGGCAATATAGGTAACATGAAGATCAATGGCACCGCCTACTCAGGCAGCTATACCCTGCCGTGCGGGACAACCCCTTTTACCGCATCTGTCGACGCAGTAACCAACGCAACAAATTACAACTGGTCGTTCAGCAGCGGAGGTTCAGGCTGGTCGATTAGTGGCAGCGGTACCTCGGTTACCGTTACGCCATCGGCAAACAGCGCTGCGACATTAAGAGTCATCGCTACGCGTAGTGATGTTTCTAGTATCAGTAGAACACAGACGCTGTCAATGAGTCGCCCTGCGCCGGGAGCAGGGGTCTCCGCCATTTCCGGAACAGATTATCTGTGTTCGGGCACTTCGAGCTATTCATTGTCCGGGCTTACCGGCGGTATGTCTGCCAGTTGGTCTGTGGCTAACGGCTCAGCGACGATTCCAGGCAGCAGCACGGGAAGCAGTGTAAATGCTACATACTCTTACAGCGGGTCAAATACACTGACTGCTACAATTTACGATGCGGCCTGTGCCGCTTCAACAACAAGATCCAAGGCGTTCCAGGTTGGGACTTATTCGACCTCGCAGTTTTCAGTAACAGGCCCGACTCAAACCTGCCCGTATCCGGACGCCACTGAGGTCTATGTGACCATTAATACCTCGACTGCTCCGTCACCAATTAGTGGGTATAACTGGACCTACTCATCAAATTGGCCATTCGGATACAGCCCTTCGGGCTACGACTATAAACTGGTTCCTCCTAATGCAGGCTTTGGGAGCGCCTGGGTACGTTTGAGCATCCAAAATGGATGTGGCTGGTCGATTCCCTACCAGTGGGATGTCTCCGAGGCCTCGTGTTCAGGTTTTTTTGTAGTCAGTCCTAATCCAGCGAACGACATCCTGAATGTTCAGTTTGCGGAAAACACGAGCGTTACCGGCTCTGCCGATGCTATTGAGCTTTACAGTGAAGCAACAGGAGAAGTTGTTAAAAGACTCAGTGCCGAGGAAAGGAAATTGAAGACCAATAAAAAGATAATAATCGATGTGAGTAGCCTGCCGAAAGGAACATATTACCTCCGTATAACCGATTCGAAATTTACTGGTAATAAAACAAAGGTTGCCAGAGTCGTCCTTCAATAACCAAATAACTTGTCTTACAGGCATCGCGGGGCGCAGAGCTTATTTAGTTCTGCGCCTTTTTTGGGTGGAACCCAATACGGTCGTCTTATTTGCGTGTCCGGCATTGACATGAATCCCAACAGAAAGTGACCAGAAGCTAACCTAGATAATTATTCTTGCTGCTTAAAGCAATACTTCGGTATGAAATTCAAGTGAAGGAATCAGGCAGTTCCGAATGTGTGCTAACGGGTCATTGATCGCCTTGGAATGCCTATTGGTATAGCGCCTGGCTTCATTGGTATAAAAGAATTTATTTTGGACTGTGAGAGCAGTTGCTTTGTTGTGTCAAGTGAATTTCCATCTAAAAGCCTGATCCCGATGAAAACAAAGCATCCACCTTTGCCGCTGCTGCCCAGAAAACAAGTTTTGGCCAGACTGGATTCTGTTAAAGTTGCTCCAAGCATGAAAAGGCACGATACCACCACCATTACGACCAGTGGAACAACCTGCGGATTTGTGACGCCGGACTAGTATGCTCGTACTTCTTTCTTGGAAGAAAGCCGCGGCCTTAGGATCGCGGCTTTTTTATGAACCATACTTGGCAGCCAGTTGCATTGTGTAGTCCTACAGTATACTGGCAGGCCAGAAGGGATGCGAGATATCCTTGCTCTGAACAGCTTTGGCACGGTTAGTTAAAATTTAATGCGGCTTAAGGCAGGTCGAGGGATCTTCCCGGGGTCGGGATCACCACGTTTATCGAGATGTTACACTTTTTGCGACGAGCAAAGGTAACCACTCGTATAATAGTTTTGTGATTCTTGAAGGTGACCGGGAATTTTAATGTTGAGCACAACAGGTGAGCCGGGAGCATCCGGAATAGAGCTTGTGAAGTATGGTAATGAAACTCAACGGTTGATATGGAGCAGAAATACGCGTTGGAATGGCTTGACTTTATTGTGACCGTGACGCTTAATCCGACCAAGACCGACCCGGCGGTTTTGGATGCTGACCGATCTGATATAATCCTCTCGCGGGCAGGTGAAGAAGCTGATCGCATCAAGAGGGCCCTGCAGAACCACACCTTCGGTTTATTCAGCAAAAGGAAAATACAGTTATTGGTTAAGCAGTATCATGACAGCTTGGTGATGCTTTTGGATGCTGCCTGTGAAAACGAAAGCCGGATAGACGGTGCTCAGCAGATTGCTAAGAGAACCTGCCAGGCAATCCTTGAAGGGATCGAAGAACTTCTGAATTTTATCGAAAACCGGTTCGGCGAGTATATCGGCTTTGATGAGCGCGTGCCGGCACGTTATCTGCAGCAGATCAGGAAGGATCTCCGCACGCGCGTGGACACTTTCAAAACCGATGTGGCCGGCGGTGTGGATAGTAAAAAGCTTACCGACATCTTGCTTCACGCCTTGTATAGTTTTACCAACGAACCGCTGAAACGGGTAGTGACTTACCGGGAAGTATTTTATAAGAAGGAGCTTGTCAAAGAGGTTGAAAAGATCCGGTTATCAGCGGATGAATCAAAAATGCATGATGCATTGACTGAACTTTTAGTCTGTTTGAACTTCAATAGCCGGGCATTCATGGACTATTACACCGAAAAGATAGCGCAAAGGGCCAATTCGTTTGGTCCACTTCACGAGAAGATGAACCATCTGCTGCTACACTTCAAGCAGTTCAATCAGATGCATCACAAACCGGGTGTCAAACTGAATCCTCATTACGCCGATGTAAGAAAGGTAATCGGTAACTGGTTTTCACAGGAAATCTCATATTTGGAGAAAAAGAGGCAATGGGATGTTGCTCCGCTTACCTCCGCGCAGCCAATGAAAGTGCTGCAGGAGCAGCCCTTTAAGGTGCTTTGTTTTTTGTCGGTCGATCAGATTGCAATCATTTTCCGGGCGATGGACTCCCTTAGGATTGTGCAGTCCAGGTCTTTGAATCTGATTTTTCAAACCATTGCGCCATACCTTTCCACACCCCACAAAGAGGAAATTTCCTGGAAAAGCATGAGAAGCAAGTCATCAGGATTTGAAGATAACGACAAGGATGTAGTCATCCGCACCCTGCAAAAGATCATTAACTGGATTCAGGAATACTAGGCTCCCTCTCAACTTGGTTATGGAATTGACAAAGCTCATTGATTTTCTTGCCGAGATGACCCCGGTCAGCAGCTCATTTGCGGATTTTATTCGCAAATCGGCGGTAGAACAAAAATTCCGGAAAGGAGCTCAACTTATCAAAGCCGGAGATACCATCAATCAGACTTGGCTGATTATGAAAGGGCTTGCCAAATCCTTCCACATCGACGAGCAGGGCAGACAGGTAGTAACAAGGTTCTGGAAGGAGGGAGACATTCTGATCTTGAAGGACAGGGAATTGCAGAGCGGCGGTTTTTACGCCGGTGAGGATGTTATTTTCCTGGAAGATACGCTGCTGGTATCAATATCAAACCAGCAGTTAACCTACGCGTTCGACAATTTCCCGGAGACCCATCGCCTTGCTGGTAAGTTCTATTTTGCTGAGATCAGAAGCCGGGACCTGCGTCAAAGGATGCTGATCCTGGATGCGGCCAGCGCATACCAGGAGTTTTGCAAACATTTTCCGGCCTCCCGGCTGGCCCTGCAGGACATTGCCTACTATCTGAACATCAGGCCCTATACGCTCAGCCGGATAAGAAAGCGCAGCAGGGATCAGGGCGAGTGATTTCTTGGCTTATGTGTAGTAGAATCGAATTTTGGGTTTGTAGATTTGAATTATGAATTAACCCATTTACCGATAGTCACGCTCTGAGGCCGGCAAATTCTGCTTGCCCGGCTTGTGACCTATATAGTTATACGTTAGAGGTCGACGGTTTGGACCGGCTATCCTTCGGAATGTTTTTGCTCCAAGATCCAGTTGACTAGCAGCTATACCTGGCGCTCTATCTTATCAGCTTATTTCGGGAGTCACGCCTAGGTTCCCTTACCGGCATTACGCATAGACAGTCGCCTGCGCTCTTGCGTAGATGCGGAAAGCCATATTGCAATGACATTTTAAACTATTTCCGGTAGACGAGCAAAATCTTTAGCCGGGAACCGGAGCGTGGCTCGTCCGCACTTCGAGATCGATCAGTTTGCAGAGCAATTTTACTAAACGTTTTGGTCAATGATTTACAGCCTGAGAAAACAACGACAAATTTGGATGGTTGCAGGACTGCTTATAGTACTGTTCACTTACACGGGCATCAGTAAGGTTATTAATCTGAATGAATTTGAAAGAGAGCTTGCCCGGCAGACCCTTCCGGACTGGTCAAAACAGCCGCTACTTTGGTTGATTCCTGGAAGTGAGTTAATCCTGGCCTGTCTACTGGTCTACCGGCCAACGCGTCAGGCCGGATTCTATGGCTCGGCGCTGCTAATGCTCTTATTTACAGGCTACATGGGTCTTGTGCTTTTAAATTTTTTTGACCGGGTTCCATGCAGTTGCGGGGGCGTTATCAAGGAAATGGGATTTGCGACCCATTTTGTTTTTAATCTGATTTTTCTTTCGCTATCGATCCTTGGAATATACATGTATAACCCCAGGAGGAAGGAGGTGAAATGGCACTGAGTGATTTTTAACCAGCTAGCCGGAAGCGGGCAGGCCAGGTCTTCCGTTTTCCGCCAGGGGCTTTCACAGAAAACCTGAAAACAGAGTATGTGATTTTCTCACCATCAAAGTCTCCAAGAGACACCAACGCTTTATGAAAACTGCTTTTAACCTTAAGTATCTGCCACTGTTCTCTCTTGTATTGGGCGGTAGTCTTGCCGTCGCATCTAGTGCCAATGGTTCTAAAACCACGCTTCTTGCAGATTACGATGTGGAGCTTGAAACCAGCACTTATTACCAGGTCGGCACTCCGCCATCCTGCGGTACAGGTTCGGACCAGGCTTGTAAAATCTCCTCCCCGCAAGGGCCTGATGTAGATGGGAGAATTTCCAAGACTGTTTCTGGTATCGAGGTGAAAGATACCAGAGCCAACTGATAAGCAAAACAGCCCGGTAGGACTATACCCATAGGGGAGTCCCCGGGCTGTTTGCTTTTAAGCTACTGCGCCTGCTGTGTTTTTTTTAGGGTGCTCATGAGGGCAGCAGTAGTATTGATCCCGTCGGCGAGGCCATTGTTGTATATCCTTTCGATCTGGCCTTCCCGGTTTACAATAATCATTTTGGGCACGGATTCAAAATTGTAATATTTGACCCATGGGTGCTCACTGCCACCGGTGCATAGATTCACTACATCAGGTGAGGAGTACTTTCCCGAAGAGACGCTGCGCTTCCAAAGCTCACGGTTGTTATCGGTGGAGATCGAGACAAATACGACGTCGTTCTGATCTTTAAGAACCTCTTCCGCTTCCCTGAGGACATTCCGGTAGTAGGCCGCGCAAGCTCCACATCCGGTAAACCAAACGTCGACGAATGCCACCTTCCCTTTGAGATCGGCTAGCCGGATCATTTTTCCAGACAAATCTTGCAGTTCTAGCTCTTTGACGGGAATTCCCGGCAGCATCCTAGTGGCTTCATCCAGCGCCGTTAAATAGTCAGGATCGGATATCAACACACGCGCCTTTTGATACATTAGGTTGATGTCTGCTCCCGGCGGGTGATTAAGAAACAAGTTCAAAAGGAGTCTTTCCCTTAAAGGCCCTTGATGCTCTTTGACAATGGTGGAAACATAATCTGGTCGTAAGTCCTCCATCCGGCCGAGAGATGATTCAAAAAGTAGTTTCTCGTGCAGGTAGGTAACGTACGGGAAAGAAAGGGCGGCAATGGCCGGGGGGATTTCCATGGCCGCTGAATCGAAAGCCGTATGAAGGTTCTGCCTGTAAGATATCAGGCAGGCCGCAGAATCCAGCCCGTTTTCACAAACGCCCGTAAGCCGGCGGAACCTGCCGGCCTGCCAACCTATAATGTCGGCTTTCAGCAAATGGTAGTAGTGATCTGAAAGCTCGGGTTTGAGCTCTTCCAGTGTTTTCAGCGCGGCGTCGACCTTAGGAGCAAGAAGATCCTGGTAGGGGTGATTCATAGCTGAGGTGGGTGCAGGTTCGGCGTTGAGCCTTGCTCTAAGGACCTTCTCCCGGGCCATGTATTTTACAGATCCCGCGCCGCTGAATGCAAAAACGTAATCATCCATCATGTTGCCAGTCAGGGGAAGTGCCGTGCGTTTTGTCATCCGGATATGCACCCGGTCCTGCGCCTGCCAGTAAAAAGCAGGCGTTATCGGCAGATGCCTGTGTTTGATTTTGCCCCCAGTTGTCGGCTTGGCTCGGATGATGAGCTGCCCGCCACCTTTAGTCCAGCCACGATATTTGAAAAGGCCAGTTCCCTGAGCTTTAAACTCGGCGACGCTGTCTATGACTGTCTCACCTTTCAGAGAATTAATAAAGTAGACATAAACCGAATCCATCCTGATGTCCTGGGCTAGCTGTATGTTAATCTCCACCGGCTGGAACCCTGATGAGAGCCGGTTATCTCCGTACGCTGATTTGAAGACCCCGGCAATGAAAAGAGCGAGCCAGGATAATGATAAAATTTTCATGCTGATACTGTGTTTAGAATATTGATAGATCACCGTTGGTTCTGAGCAATCCCGCTAAGCTGAATTTCCAGATCCGGGAACGGGAGGACATACCGGTTATCACCGGGCAAGAGCTCGTGATCCTCTCCGTTGGCACGTCGTCTCAGGACCAGGGGCCTTTCCTTGCCCAACCGCCTGAGGTCTTCCCAACGTGTTTGTCCACTGAAGACCAATTCTTTCCGGCGCTCAAAGAGGACCAGGTTTAAAGTTGAGTCAGCATCTTGGGGATCAAGCTGGATGAATGTCCCCTGTTTAAAACGGTTTCTTAGAAGCTCGTTCAATAGGGCAATGGCTGTTGTCGGGTTACCTGTTCTTGCATGGCATTCGGCCGAAATTAGCAATAGTTCGTTGGTGGCGATCCCACAGAACATCCGGGCGTTGCCGGTATATCTTCCTACATGTTGCAGCCGGCCCTGCGTCCCGGCCCTGAAGAAAAGAGTTTTTCTTAGGTCGTTGTTTTGATAACTGCCTGTAAGCACAGTATCCATGTAAATAATTTGCCGCCCAGGGTCGATCGAGGCGACTCCCATGGATTCAGCGAAGAAAATGATCTCAGGATTAAGGCGAGACGCGTCGAAGACAGGAAAACGATAGGTTGCAGAGGGTTGGATGATCTGAGAATTGAAATCCAGGAGCTCGGGATAAGCCTTCAAGGCAAGGTCCGAATGTGTCAGTGCATCCCCGAACCTACCCATCACCAAGTAGACCTTGGCCAAAAGCCCATGGGCCGCCGCCGAGGTGGGACGGGTTGCGTAAGGCTGGCGGGCCGGGAGCAGTAAAGACGCTTCCAGGGCGTCATCAAGGATTCTCTGGTAGGTCTGCTGCACGGTTGAACGCGTGGCAGTAAGATTGGGGTCGGAGGACGAGCGGAGTTGAAGGCCCGGATCGTTTTGCGCAGACTCGGCCTGGTAGGTTTTGCAGAAAAGCTGAGCGAGTTGGTAGGTGGCAAAAGCCCTGAGAAAAAGCGCTTGCCCTTTCAGGTTAGCTGCCTCAGCGGCCGTAGACTGGCCGGCTTGCGGCAGTCGCTCCAGAACAATGTTGGCATATGTAATCTTTTCGTTAGGATTGGTAAATTCTGGCGAGGCCGCTCCCTGGAAGATGTCCTTTGCCCAGATATAGGCATTACGTTCATAGGCAGTAGTGGAATTGAGCCGGTCATCCGGAATATATATGTCATCGGAGCCAATCTGGCCCAGGACCGGATATCTGAGGTTGACCGCAAAAGGATTGTCCATGATCGCCTGAAGATCTGCCATGCTTTGTGGCATGACATCCGCGTTATAGCGCTTGACATCGAGCCAGTCGCCGCCTTCGCATGATATCAGAAGCAGAGAAATCAGAAGCGTGGTGAGAGATTTGATTTTGTTCATGTTGTAACACAGGTTCTATAGTTTGACTTTTATGCCCAATGAAAGAGAGAATGTTCTTGGAAGGCTATGATCCGTCGCAGGTACTGTTGGGGTGGCATCGGGGTCAATGCTGTATTTGTTTGCCCGCCATAAAATGCCCAGGTTAGCCGCATATAGATAAATCTGCACGTCGGCCGGGCCTTTTTTGAAGTCAGGCAAGGTATAACTGAGTCGTACATCCTGAATCCTCAGATGATCGGCCTTTTCGACAAGTGTTTGGGAAAACCTGTAAAACGTGCTTCTGTTGGGCTCGGAGGGGTAAGCGAAGGACGGAACGTTGGTAAAAGCTTCATCGCCTGATTTCTGCCAGCGGAGCTGATAATCCTGGTGCGTATACCCGGCTAGTACGTCAGCATAGTTAGGGGAAACCGACTGCCGCCTGAAATAATAGCCCATCTTGTAAGTCAGATTGACCGATAGCGAAAAGCCGCCCAGTGAGAAGTCATTCCGAAAAGAGCCGAAAGCGGTCGGGACTGCTGACCCGTGAAATATCAGGCTGTCTGGATTGAAGTTGTTGATAATGCTGGTATAATTGGTGCTCACTTCTGAGTTTAAATACCCTTGTGGATCCCCTGTCGCCGGGTCAAGACCTGCCCAGCGGTAGGAGTATACGCCATACAGCGGCTTGCCGACAACTCCGGGCTTACCATCTGGATTTTGCATGCTCCCGGCGGTTTGATTGATGCTGAACTTTTTGATCCTGTCCTTTAACAAACTCAAAAGAATTGCAGGCTGCCACCTCAGGCGGCCCGCGGCTATATCTCCGTTAAGAGTCAGATCTAGCCCGTGGGTGGAAGTTGAAGCGCCATTGGTGAAAAACTGACTAAAGCCGGCCGAAGGTGCAAGTTGCTGTCTTTCGATAAGATCGGTGCCGTTTTTGATAAAGTACTCAATGCTGCCGGTGATAAGATTGCTCTTTGACCCGAAATCAATCCCGAAATTAAGCGTGCCGACTTTTTCCCATCTGAGTGCTGGATTTGGGGCCGTCAGATTCTGAATCGATCGCGCGCCGGTATAAGAATTGGTCGAGTAGCCACCCTTCACGTATACAGTACCCTGATAGGGATTCCCGCTGTACCCAAACGAAGACCTTATTTTCAGATACGGCAACCAGCTGATTTTATAAAAGCTTTCCCTGCTGATGTCCCAGGCAATGCCAGCTGACCAAAGTGGGGAAAAGCGGTTGTTGGTCTTCGCACCAAAGATGTTGGCTCCATCCTTCCTGGCGCTAGCGGAGATTGTGTACCGGCTCTTGTAGGTGTATGCTGCATTGGCATAGTATGACAAGAACCTGTTGTCATAGGAGTAAATATCGCCAGGAAGTGACGGTATTTGAGCGGTTCCGGAAGGGTTAACAGCAAGTGAATTTCTAAAGTCCAGGTTGTTCACTGAGACGCCCAGATCACCGGAGTATCCATAAGAAGTTCGCAGTTGGCTTTCGGTTTGAAGCCGTCTTGCCTCCGCGCCGGCTAGGGCCGTCAGTTGATGAAGTGTTCCTATCTTGCGATTCAGGCTTAGCTGGGCTCTTAGGTTCTGTGAGTGCCATAGGGAACTGTTTTGCATCAGAATTCCGCCCTTGGGTACCTGGTAGGTCACACTACCGTCGCTGTTGACCAGCGTAAAGCGGTTAATCAGATCCCTTGCATAATAACTATCAATGCTTCTGTTATCAAAGGCATGAATCCGCTGGCTTTCATTCTGGTAGATAACCTCGGCGGTTAAATAGGGGAGAATGCGGTATTGAAGCCCAGCCCGCATCAGCAGATTATTAATCCGCAGCGAATTATCGGCTGTCTGTGTTTCTTGTAAAGGCCGGTATTGCCAGTCCAGAAATCCGCGGCTTTCAGCGGAATCAACATAAGTGCTGCGATAATCCCTAACTACGGCGGCCGGACTGCCATCCTGATTTGTGAGCATGGCATAGGGATAAAGGGAACGGTATCTACCTCCGACGGGCAGGTATCCGAAGCTATTCTGATAGTTGCTGGTCGTCGTTTGGTTGCTGCTGTAGTTGATCGCTGTGGTCAGATCCAGACCCTTGGTCAGAGAGTAGGTAGTATTCGAGTTCAAAGTCAGCCTGCGGTAGTCATTGCCGATCTGATCGAAGGTATTGTGGTCGTAGCCAGCGGACAATGCGTATGCCGCCTGCTGATTTCCTCCTTTGATGCCAGCCGAGTACTGTTGACTCACTGCCTGCCGGTAAACGTGTCTTTTGTATTCCTTTCGTAAATCCCTTTGCGACCACTGAGATAAAGTTTCATTTACCAGGCCGGAGGAGATTTCACCTTTTCTTTCACGTTCAAGCAGCTCTACTACCGGAGAAACGGGCGGCTGGGAAATATTGTCGGATAGATCGGCATTGAAGTATCCGGCGTCAAACAGGGTTTTTTCTACCTGAATGTAGTCGGTAGACGGAAGGTAGTTTCGGTCCGCATAAAGGTTTGGCTTTCCGGAGACAGTGATATTGCTGTTTATCTCCACGGTCATCGGGGTGTTTTTACTTCCCTTTTTGGTCGTGATTACAATCACACCGTTGCCGGCCCTGGCCCCCCAAATGGAAGCTGCGGCCGCATCGCGCAGTATACTGACAGATTCAATATCGTTTGGATTGATATTGTCAAGATTTCCCTCGAATGGGAAATTATCGACTACGATCAACGGGTCACGGCTGACTTGGGTGATATCGCCAAGCGTGCTTTCGCCCCTGATTCGGATTCCCAGATTCCGTCCCAACGGATTTGCCGAGGTTGCCCGTTGCTGCTCTGCCTTGAAAAATACACCGCTGGCTATCCCGTCCAACCTGTCCAGGATATTTGTGGATACTTTACGGTTCAGAAGCGGCTGCCCTATATTGACAAACGAGCCCGTAGCCCTTTCCCTGGGAATCTGCTGATATCCGGTGACTGCGACCTCCTGCAAAACTGACATTTCTTGCGGAAGAGATATAATCAGCTCCCGATTTAGGGGGAGCTCAACCAGCGTATCCAGCGAACGATATCCTATAAACGATATCACCAGCCTGGCGCTTTTGTTTTGGGGAACAGTTAAGATGAAAGCCCCATTTTTATCAGCAGCGGCGCCGGTTGTGCTACCCTTTAATAGGATGCTAGCACCGGCAAGGGCTTCCTGGTTTTCAGCGGATTGTATTTTGCCGTGGATGTTGTAAACCGGGGTCTGCCCTCGTACTGGCCGCCAGGCACACATCAATAAATAGGCAAGGACCAAATAGGCTAGGTAACGACATAGATTACCCAGGGAACAATAAAGTGGATTCATTGTAACATGGATTTAAGGAGTGAAAAGTTACGGGTGGGCTATCTCATTTAGAAGATTCGATTCGCGCTTGATTAATCTTACTGAGGCTTACGAATGATCAATTGAAAAATGAAGTTCGGATGGAAGTTCATACCATTAATCGATTTAGTTTGACAAGTACTTCATATTAATGGCGGGAAATAAAAAAGGCACAGGCCTCTTCTCGCCATCCGCACCTGCCAGGGTTGGAATATGGCGAGTGAGCATCCTGCGCCTTTTTCATTTGCACAAATATACAAATGTGGACGCAGGGCTTCACTCGTCACTTCTGGATTCAGCAAATTGGCAGGTGCGGCCAGAAGCAATTCGGTAAGCCGAAAATTCAAATACTATTGTTCAACATTCTAAAATCTCAGTTGCGGATTTAAGAAATTGGTACCTCTGAGCTTTTTAGTTGTTAAGCCAAATATATTACAAGGAACGCTAAAAGTCAAATAAAAAGATACAAAAGTAAAATTTTAGCATCCTAATTGTCAATGTATTTGAGATCAGAGGGTGAAATATTTGTCCATGGCAGAAAAAATCGGACAGATAATAAAACGCATTGCAGAAAGTAAAGGCGTTACCCAACAGACACTCGGAGAAAAAGTGAACCGAACTAAGCAGGGTATTGCGAGCGTGTATAGGCGTGGAACTATTGATACTGACTTGCTGAGGGAGATTTCTGTTGCTCTCGACTACGATTTTTTCTCCCACTTTTATGATGATCCAAGTCTGACTAAATTCAAGTTGGGCCAGGGTCTTGAAATACTGGCCCAACTTGAAAGTCTGGGCGAGAAACTTGACCAAGCAAATAAATTAATTGAGTCGTACGAAGAACTGTTGGATGTGCAACGAAAACTGATCGCGAAGCTAGAGGAAAGCGTTCCGACTGGAAAGTAAGTGATGTACGGGGTGGCAGATTTTCGAGGTAACGCCAAGTTTCAAGCAATACTGCATAAGTCACACAAGTCCCTGGAAAGCAGAATTTAATTGTATAGTATAGCGACTATTGGGCAGCGCTAACATTCAACCGCTGATATCATCAGCTTAGTTGAACGAAGATGGCGCTGATAGCAGCGGTCTTTTTGATGATCGAGGGTGGAGCTGACTATCCAGATTATTTACTGTGTTGACTTATCACTCTTGCCAGACTCAGAAAACCCTCTAATGTGCCGGGCTTCTCGTAAAACTCCAAAGCGTCACGAGTCTGCGCCTTTTCTCTGTAATGCGGATCAGCGGAAAGAACTACCAACGGGATGTTAAACAGATCAGTTATTTTAATGAGCTGCTCCGAAGAGAGTAAACCCAGTAAGAGATAATCCATCACGATCAGGTCCGGATTGGACCTGTCACCTTCAAGTGTAAATACCGAGCTCAAATCCTGTAATTCTCTAACCTTTGCATTCGGACATACAATTCTGAATGCTTCCGCCATTAGAAAGCACTCATCAGTATTTTGATCCGCTACAAAAATATTACATCTCATTTTTTGCTCCACATTTTAGTGCTGGGCCTATGCCCTGGTTGCCTATGTAAATTTAACAGTTTAAAACTCGCGATTCTCTTGAATCGTCGCCGTTGCCAGAATTTGAAGGGTTGAACTGCAAAGAGAACTCCCTTTGAGGACTGGCGTTCTCACCTTAATGGGCACATTTCGGCACCGCCCACGATTTGCCTGAATATTTCTAGCAGAAAGGAGTGGTACGGACCTGCGTTGCCGCGAGGCCAGATCGATAAATCATTGACAGAAGCATCTGTTTCTATCCAACTTTTGAAAAAAAATCATCTAATGTATTCATAATCAATGGGTGCATAAGGGTGCAGTTAAAGTTGTACTTTTTTGCACCCTTCCCTTCGATGCTACTTTGTATCGAAGCCAACGAAGTTTCTTTCATGGTAAGACGCTCGGAGGTTAAATGGGGACATTTCCCAATGATCTTACATTTTTTACACCTGTAATTAAACCGGCTATGTTCTCACAAACCCCATGGAGTGATTACTTTATTGCTGTTACGGCTTTACTGGTAGTCTATTACATTTTATTCGCTTTTAGATTTTACAGGACTCAAATCAAAGCGGCGGCCTCGGGAGGCACTGTCTGGTGGAAACAGCCACAGGAGTTTTCATCCTCTAACCCGGACCATCCTGCAAGGCAACAGGCCGGCTTTGAAGAGGAGGCAGGCAAAGCAGTTTCACAGCAGCATACTTTTACTCAGGATAGACTACCGTTTGATCAGATCGTCGGGCTAGGCAATCAGCTCATAGCTTCCATTGACGAGGCGCACGAGCAAAATTACGATGCCACCGAGCTGGCCCTGCTGTTGCAAATGGTGCTGAAAGATTATCCTTCTGTCCACGGCAAAGCGTTTCAGATTGCAATTAACGAATTCATAGACAATCAGTGTGCAAAGTACGGCTCCCTGCACCTGGGTGAGGAAGATAAGGCGGTGATTTGGGATCAGGTGTAGTGGGGCGGTTGTCGGCTGGGTCTGCTGCCGCGATGGGAGCAGGCCCGCAGGCAATCCGCATGAGAAAGACATGTTTAACCTTAAATAAGTGAGAGATGAGAATGAGGGGAAGATTTATTTGGAAAGCAAAGTGTGCCACAATGGCGATTACTGCCATGCTGGGACCACTAGTAGCCATAGCCCAGGATGGTGCAGCCGGGATCGAGGAAGCCAACTCTCAGGTACGCTCGTACTTTGAGCCAGGGACCAACCTGATGTATGCGATCGGAGCGGTACTGGGTCTTGTCGGGGCGGTTAAAGTTTTTCAGAAGTGGAATGCGGGTGATCAGGATACAGGCAAAGTCGCAGCCGCATGGTTTGGAAGCTGTATTTTTCTGGTCGTTGTCGCGACGGTTCTGCAGTCCTTCTTCGGATTGTAAAGGGGCTGGCTTTCAAGTGATTCATACCAATAGCCTTTGCAGAGGGGCCACAGGATACAGGTCCAGCAGCCCAAACGCGCGCATTATCAAGAATTTTCTTGAAACAGCGCGTTGCGGGCAAAACGAAGGGAGCTGATGCAGGCTATGGCGTGGCAGTACCGGCGGGGAGCGACGCGCTCTCTGCCGGATGCTGAAACCAGAAGACATGGGTCAACCTATTAAAGCGCAGAGCGTATATAGTTTCCGGTTAGCAGAAGAAAGCCAGAATGGCTGGTGAATTTATGCAAGATCAATAACTAGTATGAAGACTTACATTGTCAATAAAGGAGTCAACAGAAGCATTGTTTTCAAGGGGCTGGTAGCCCAGTACATCTGGTATATGGGAGCGGCTATGTTTGGGGTCCTACTGCTTTATGCGGCGATGTATCTGGCCGGAGTGAACACTTTCATAAGCCTGGGCATAACAGCATGCCTGGGGATAGGGGTGATTATGGGGATATACCACCTGAGCAGTACCTACGGGGAGCACGGATTGACCAAGACGCTTGCCAGACGCAGGATTCCAAGGGTTGTTAAAACCCGCAGCCGGCGAGTGTTTGGCGGAAGAAAGGAAAAATAAGAAGAGGATCAAATTTTATATGGATAGAAATGGAGAAGTTACTTGAAGAGCTTTGGCCGGTCGTCGAGGTAGATCAGGGATTGATCCTTTCCGGGCAGGGAGATGTAACGATTGCTTTCCAGGTGGAATTGCCTGAGATTTTTTCGCTGTCAGAAAAGGAGTACGAAATGCTGCACCAGGCTTGGGTGAAGGCTTTGAAAATGCTGCCTTCGGGAACAGTGTTTCATAAGCAGGATTACTTCAATATGGATTCTTACAAAGCGGACCCGGGTGGCGAGCAGATCAGCTTTCTGAGCCGGGCAAGTGAGCGGTTCTTTCATGAAAGGCCCTATCTGGCTCATCAGTGTTATGTGATGCTGACCAGAAAACCCCAAGGGCGCAGGCAGTCGAGCTCGCTGTTTTCCAGTCTTCTCAGGCCGTCTTTGTTTCCCGGGGATGCACTGGACAATTCGGTACTAGCCGACTTTAAAGATGCTGCCAGTCAGTTTGCCCGCGTGCTGGAAGATACCGGCCTTATCAGAATCCGTCAGTTGGAAGACGGCCAGCTGCTAAGCAGCCCCTCGCATGCGGGCCTTATGGAAAGGTACTATGGCCTTTCTACCGAAAAAGACCGGTTGCTTCGTGACATCGAATTTAAGGACGGAATCAAGATCGGCGAGCAGTATGCGGAGCTTTACACGATTTCTGACTCGGCAGATCTGCCTTCGGCGTGCGGGCCAGCCAGCCGCTATGAGAAATATTCCACGGACAATGCAAGGCTGAGTATCGGTTTTGCCTCGCCTGTCGGCCAGCTTCTGCCATGCAGCCATATTATCAATCAATTTATTTTCATTGAAGACGGGCCTGCGGTGATCCGCAGGCTGGAAAGCAAGCGGCTTCGTCTGCAATCGCTCTCGGTGTATGCCCGAGAGAATGCGCTCGCCCTTGATGCAACGAATGAATTTCTCAATGAAGCTGTAAAGGAGCAGCGTCTTCCGGTCCGGGCCCACTTTAACGTACTAGTCTGGACGCCGGTCAAATCCGAGCTGCAGCCGATCAAGAGCATGATCGCCTCCGCTTTTGCGCAGATGGATGTATCCGTTAAAATAGAAACGACAGGCGCACCCCAGATATTCTGGGCCGGAATTCCGGGCAACGAGGCGGACTTTCCCATGAACGAGACCTTTGAAACCTTTACTGAGCAGGCCTGCTGTTTTCTGAATACAGAGACTGGCTACCGGTCTTCGATCAGTCCGGTTGGTATCAGGCTTGGCGACCGGCTTACAGGCAAACCCATCCACGTTGATATCAGCGACGAGCCGGTGTTGCAAGGCATCTGCACCAACCGTAACAAGTTTATTCTGGGGCCCTCGGGAAGTGGAAAGAGCTTTTTTACCAATCACATGATCCGGTCCTATTACGAGCAGGGCGCGCACGTGGTGATCGTCGACGTGGGACATTCTTACAAGGGTTTGTGCGATCTGGTGGGCGGCTACTACTTTACCTACGAGGAGAAAAATCCGATCCGCTTCAATCCGTTTTACATCGAAGGCGGTTCAGGACCGGACACAGAAAAAAAGGAAAGCATCAAAACGCTTCTTTTGGCGCTGTGGAAAAAGGATAGCGAGGATTTCAAAAGAAGCGAGTATGTCGCTCTTTCCAATGCTTTGACGCTATACTATCAGCTTCTGGAACAGAAGCCGGCCATTCGCCCTTGCTTTGATTCGTTCTACGATTTTCTCAGGGAGGATTTCACTGCCGTTCTGGCAAATGAAAAGGTAAAGGACCGCGATTTTGACGTATCTAATTTTCTGTACGTGCTAAGGCCTTACTATAAGGGAGGAGAATTTGATTACCTTCTCAACGCCTCGGAGAATCTGGACTTACAGTATCAGCGATTCATCGTTTTCGAGCTTGATCAAGTGAAGGATCACCCGATTCTTTTTCCAGTGATCACTATCATCATCATGGAGGTATTTATCGCCAAGATGAGAAAGCTGGAGGGGATCAGAAAGATAGTGCTCATCGAAGAGGCATGGAAGGCCATAGCCAAAGAAGGGATGGCCGAGTACATCCGCTACCTTTTCAAAACGGTCCGTAAGTTTTTCGGTGAGGCGATTGTGGTCACTCAGGAGGTGGAGGACATTATCTCCTCACCGGTGGTCAAGCAGGCGATCATCAACAATAGTGATTGCAAAATCCTTTTGGATCAGAGCAAATACCAGAACAAGTTTGATCAGATACAGCAGCTGTTGGGGCTAACCGAAAAAGAAAAGGCGATGGTGCTTTCGGTGAACAAGGCCAATGATACGCTCAGAAAGTACAAAGAAGTTTTTATCAGTCTGGGCGGGACTTTGTCCAGGGTTTACCGCACCGAGGTGAGCACCGAGGAATACCTTGCCTACACCACAGAGCAGACAGAGAAAATGAAGGTTGCTGCGTACGGTCGCCGCTACGGCGGAATCAGGGAAGGAATACAGGTGCTGGCCAGTGAATTAAGGGAAGGGAAGCGATGAGAAAGCCGGTATTTATCCTGGTGCTGCTGGTTGCCACACTGGCGCCAGCGCCGGCGACACAAGCGGCAAACCCCTGGGCAGCGGTTATCAAGGCCGCCATCAAAAGGGTTGTAAGGGCGGTGGACCTTCTGATCCAGCGCCGTCAGACAGCTGTGATCAGGCTGCAGAATGCGCAGAAAGCCCTGGAAAACACGATGGCCAAGCTGCATTTGGACCAGATCACCGACTGGGTCAGAAAGCAGCGCGATCTTTATAAACAGTACTACGATGAGCTGCGGAAGGTAAAGGCGGTCATCGCTTATTATTTCCGGATCAAGCAGATTGCCAGCAAACAAGCCCTGATTGTTGAGCAGTACCGGAGGGCATGGTCGCTATTTTCGGGCGATAAGCATTTTTCGGCGGCTGAGCTGCTTTACATGCAGCAGGTTTACAACGGGATTCTGAAAGAATCGGAAAGAAACGTTGATCTTCTGGCGCTGGTGGTCAAATCCTTTACCGTGCAGATGACTGATGTGGCAAGACTTGAAATCATCGATAGGGTAGCCGTGCAGGTCGATCAGGTCTATGACGAGCTGGAAAGCTTCAATCATGAGAACAGGCTTTTGAGTCTTTCCAGGGCTCACAGCCAGCAGGATGCCAAATGGATCAAAGCGCTCTACGGGCTGCAGTAAACGGTGGCGGTATGAAAATCTTTCTGATTGGTCTGATGAGTATGTTGGTGCTTCCGGTAAAGGCGCAGCTTTTCAGGGAATGGTTCCGTCAGAACGCTACCCAGAAGCGGTATCTGATTGAGCAGATTGCCCAGCTGAAAGTTTATTTGGAGCTGACCGAAAAAGGATATCAAATCGCAAGGGAAGGGCTGACGACGATTTCTGATACCAAGAGCTCAGAATTCAAGCTGCACAAGAACCGGTTTGATTCCCTTAAAATCGTCAAGCCCCAAATCGGCTCTTACAGCCGGCTTCGGCAGATTACAGATATGCAGGACATCGTGCATCAGATTTATGCTGAGCTGCCGGGGCAGCTCAGCACTTGCCAGGCTCTGGACGCGGGACTGCGGCGGCAGATTATAAGAGCCCTGGACCTTCTCTACGATGACGGGCAGAGTCTGATTACTGCGATGCTGACACTGATCCGTGATAATAACTACACTATGACAGATGACGAGCGGCTAATGCGGATTGAGAAGCTATACGAGCAGTTTAAAGCCAATTATGTATTTGCCCAAGAGCTCAAAGCGCAGACCGGGTACTTCTGCCGGTTGGCTGAGGCTGAAAAACAGGAGCTTAATAACCGCAAACTTATTCATGGGCTTAAATAGGTTACAAGATGAAAAGATTACTGATACTGCTACTGATTTTTACCGGGCTGACAGCTGATCTTAAAGCGCAAACACCTGAGGTCACGCAGCTGATTCTGAACATTGAAAAGCTGGATGAGCTCAGAAAGATTCTTAGCGAGCTCAAAAAGGGGTATGAAATTCTGCAAAAGGGTTACACTACGATCCGCGATATTTCCAAGGGGAATTTTCAACTACACGAGGCCTTTCTGGATGGACTGCTTAAAGTCAGTCCGGCGGTGGCATCCTATAAACGAATAACCGATATCGTGGCCTGCCAACTGGCGCTGGTGAAAGAATCGCGGCAGGCGTACAGCTCGCTGGTGGCGAGCGGGCAGATGAGTGCAGACGAGCAATGGTACCTTAAAGGTGTGTATGACCAGCTTCTGGCTGGAAGTATCAAAAATCTGGACGCTCTTACCCAGGTGCTGACAGCTAAAAAGCTCAGGGCTTCTGATGAGGAGCGTCTCAGAGTGATTGATGCGATCTACGAAGATACGTCTGACAAGCTGGTATTTCTCAGGCATTTCAACGCAGGCAATAGCCTGCTTGCCGCCCAGCGTAAAGAGGAGCGGGCCTCGATCCGGTCCACTGGCAATATTCTGGGGGTAGACCAGTAATAAAACCAAACATGAAAATGAGACGAAATGCAATAATGATCTGTCTTGTGGCTGTTGCTTTGACGATGGTGCCGGCTGCGGGCTATGGTCAGGGATTTGAATCCCAGATAAGGGGCCTGAACGGGGTTTTGGAAGATCTTTATCAGGAAATGATTCCGCTGTGCGCCAGACTGATTAACGTCGGAAGGGGAATTGCCGGTTTTGCCGCCATATTCTATATCGGTCACAGAGTCTGGCGGCACCTTTCCAATGCAGAGCCGGTCGACTTTTATCCGCTTTTCCGGCCATTTGTGATCGGGTTTGTCATTTTGATCTTTCCGGCGGTGATAGCCCTTCTCAACGGGTTTCTTTCTCCGACTGTGCGCGGAACAGCCGGCATGGTCAAGGACTCGGACAAGGCGATCGCGTTGCTTTTAAAAAAGAAGGAGGATGCGATTAAAAGCTCGGCATTCTGGGAGATGTATGTGGGAGATGACAGCAAGGGAAACCGTGAAAAGTGGCTCAAATACACCTACGGAGAAGGATACTCGGAAGGCTTTGGGGACGGAATTTCCAATGATATCAAATTCTATATGGCCAAGCAGTCCTATAATTTCCGCAATTCGATCAAGGCGGCACTTTCCGAGATTCTGCGCGTGATTTTTGAGTCGGCCGCGCTATGTATCAATACGATCCGCACGTTTCAGTTGGTCGTGCTGGCTATTATCGGTCCTATCGCGCTTGGCATCGCCGTTTTTGACGGATTTCAGTTTACGCTAACCAGCTGGATCGCCCGTTACATTAATGTTTACCTGTGGCTTCCGGTGGCCAATATCTTCGGAGCGATCATCGGGCGCATCCAGGAAAAGATGATAGCGATGGACGTCCGGCAGATCGAAGGGGCAGGTGATACCTTTTTCAATGCGCATGATATGGCCTACCTGATTTTTCTAATCATCGGAATCGTCGGTTATTTCTCTGTGCCCTCGGTGGCCAGTCAGATCATCCAGGCCGGAGGCGGCAATGCCCTGATGCAGAAAGTGACTGCTTTGTTTGCTTCCTCTGTGGCTGGCGTTGGTGGCAGGGCATTCCCTGCGGGCTCAGGCTTTGGAAGGTACCCTTCCTCACCCTCAAAAAACTAAATCAGAAATCGATATGTTTCCAAAATCTAAAAATATCGACAGCGCGTTCCGGCACGTGCGCGCCTTCACTTTTCTTATCGTCGCAGCCAGTTTTGGATTCTGCTGCTTCGCGCTTATGAAAAGCTACGAGCTTTCTGAGCAGTCTGCTAAAAGGATCTACATTCTTGCGGGCGGAAAGGTATTGGCTGCTGATCTGTCCGAAAGATCAGAAAATATTGCAGTCGAGGCGCGTGATCATGTAGAGAGCTTCCACCGGTATTTTTTCAGCCTGGATCCGGATGAAAAGGTCATTGAAGCCAATCTTGTAAGAGCCCTGTACCTAGCTGACGGTTCGGCTAAAAAGCAGTATGATAATCTTCGCGAATCGGGGTTTTATGCCAGCATCATTTCGGGTAATATCAGCCAGCAGGTGATAATCGACAGCGTGCAGGTTGAAGACAAAGTTTATCCTTACTATTTCCGCTGCGTGGCCTCCCAGCAGATTATCCGCAGCACCAGTATTGTGACCAGAAGACTGCTCACCGAAGGGTACCTGCGCTCAGTCGCCCGAAGCGATAATAACCCGCATGGTTTTTTGATCGAGCGGTGGCGGATTCTGGAAAACCGCGATGTGGATGTCAAGACCAGGGTAAGAGACCTGTTCAAATAGTTTCACTAAAATAGAAAAGCCGATGTTTTACAGATTCAATGCCCACAAACAGGCCCGTGCCGGTGACGGTCAGGGAAAGGACAAGCACGCTGCTATGGACAAAGCAGCCAGACGTATAGCGTCAGGGATTTTAAAGGTTCAGCGCCGGTGGGCTGAGCTGATGAGGAAATGGACAGGAAAGCTGCCGGGAAAGTGGTTGCGTATACTTACCATAGTTAGCTTCTGTGCGGCCAGCTATTTTTTTCTAAGTCTGATTGTGCCAAGGCTTGGCTTGCCGGTGCACTTCCCACAGGACGGACTGCCTTCCCCCAACTCGGCAGTGGTGAGCCGGACAGATGCTGCCGGCGGCAGCGGCGACAGTTTAAGAAAGCACCAGCCGTTGGAGAAGTCTGCTGAGAGTAAACACTAAATGAAATGAATCGTGATGGAAAACAAGATCAACATGCGGCAGCATGCGCTGCAGCGAAAGTTTTATCTGGCACTCCCAGTTCTGGTACTGCCCTTTGTGACTGCGCTTTACTGGCTCTGGGTTGTCAGGCCGGCATCAGACCATCAACCGACCCAGCAGGTCGAAGGGCTTCTGACCAGTGTTCCCGACGCCATGTTGGGTAGTGACAAGCAGCTCAATAAGCTCAGTTTTTACAGGCAGGCCGAGGCTGATTCTGATAGACTTCAGACGCAGATCAGAAAAGATCCTTACCTGGATCAGGCGCAGGCAGAGATAGATTCATTTCAGGCAGGGGAGCTTGCGGGCCTACAGGGACCTTTCGGCAGAAAACGTTCATTGAGCTCTGTCGGCAGCCAGGTGCACGCGGCCGCCTCAGTGAACGAGCGCAAAGTCTACGAGAAATTAAAGGATTTGGATCAGGTGCTTGCCCGGGCCTCCTCTCCCGATTTTGAGCCGGACCAGCAGACGCTGCTGAAGCAGGCAAATGACTTACACCCGAAGGCTTTGGGGATAGCTGCCGCGCCGGATGCGGATTTGGCCAGCCAGACTGGCCCGCAGCATCCGGATCCGGAGATAGAGCAGCTCAATGGTGTGCTCGATAAGATCCTGGCGATACAGGATCCCCAGGGCCATACGGATTCTGGCGGGCAGGACGGGGAAAGGCCGGAGCGTAAAGTTTTGACGGTGAGTGTTAGTGAAGAATCCGCGCAGACAGATGCTGTATTATCAGCAGCAAAGGATTCTTCGGCTGCACCTACGGGAGTTGAAGGTGCTTTTTTTTCGCTGGAAGAGCCAGTGGGTCTGCCTGTGGGCAGCGCGATTTCAGCCGAGATTGATCAGGATCAGACCCTTGTCAGTGGCCAGGTTTTACGGCTCCGGCTTACCCAGGAAGTGTTTATCGCCGGCAGCCGGTTGCCCCGCGGAACGCTGGTATCGGGCAAGGCATCGATCAATAATCAGCGACTGATGGCAGAAATAGAAAGCATTCAATTTGAAAATGCGATCCTGCCTGTTCGGCTCAGTGTGTATGATCTGGATGGGATAGCGGGTATTCACATCCCGGATGAAGTCGCCCGTCAGGTCGCCAAACAGTCGCTCTCACAGGATATTCAGGGTGTTGATATTGGCGCGATGGATCCTTCACTGGCGGGCCAGGCAGTGGGAGCGGGGATACAGACAGCCCAAAGCCTTCTAAGCCGGAAAGCGCGTTTGATTCAGATCAATGTCCATGATGGCTACCGCGTTCTGCTTTTAGGTAAGCCGGCGCTTTGAAATGAAATTGTTTCTTCAAACCGGCCGCTCTGGCCACACATCCACAGGTTTATGAAAAATCAAGTTTTGATCCTTGTCGCGCTGCTGTGCTGCGTGTTGGGCACGGAAGGCATCTGTCAGGGCGCAAGGATGCAGATGTTTGCGATTGAGCCTTACCCTTTGGAGCTGACCGTTAGAAAAACCACTCATCTGGTTTTTCCATACCCGATCATTTCCGTTGACAGAGGAAGCGGTGATATCCTTGCCCAGAAGGCAAAGGCCACTGGTAATATCCTACAAGTCAAGGCAGCCAGGGCCGATTTTGCCCAGACAAGCCTGACTGTGGTTACAGCCGACGGGAAGTTATACGCTTTTTTAGTCGATTACCAGCCTGAGCCCAGCCAGCTAAGTATTGAGTTTGCAGGTGAGGATATCGCACGGGCACAGCTAGTGGGAAGCGCGGTCAACCAGGCCGTTGTCAGTACTTTGGCCCAAATGGCGGCTGGATACCCAGGTCCTGACAGAATGGCCACCGAGAGCTCGGGCATCTGCCTACGGGTCAGCGGCCCTTTTATCGGGCAGAGTATGATGTTTTTCCGCGCGCAGCTTATTAACAACACTGATATCGGCTATCATGTTGAAAACCTGCGGTTTTTTATCCGGGATAGAAAAAAGGCGCGAAGATCTGCGATCCAGCAGCAGGAAATCAGGCCGGTGTATGCGCTCAGCGACACCTCAGTAATTGCAGCGCGCTCTGGGCGCCAGATGGTATTTGCTTTCAAGCAGTTTACGATCCCAGGCCATAAATACCTGACCATTCAGGCGCGCGAAGAAGGCGGTAGCCGCGAGCTGTCGCTACGGATTCCGGCCAGAAGGATCAAAAAGCCAGTGCCGCTTGAACAAAAAGCATTTTAAAAACTAAAAATATAAGGACAATGAATCAGAAAAATCTAGACTATCTCTCAGACCAGGTTAAGTATACCGGCTTCGGGGAGACGCTGCAAGCCCAGCTTGCAGAGAACATCAAAAAGCAGCTACCTGAATTTTCGCTTCAACACCAGCAGACTTTCGAAAAGCAGCAGACGGTAACCGCGCTTCATTTTAAGAAGTCGCCCAGTAGTGATATGTATTTTTTCAACAGCTATCAGGTCTCGCTAGCCAAAGATGAAAAGAGTCCGAAGATCAGTCAGGCATTTTACATTGAAAAGGCCAACAACATTACCTTAAAAGAAGCATTCAATCTGATGAACGGGCGGGCGGTCAACAAAGACCTGACCAATAAAGAGGGGCAGCTCTATAACGCGTGGGTACAGCTCGATTTCAAAAACACCGATGCGCAAGGCAACTACAAACTCAAACAGTATCATCAGAACTATGGCTTTGATCTGGAAAAGGCGCTGTCCGTCCTTCCAATAAAGGAACTTGGCAGTGAGCAGGATAAAATGCGGCTTGTCGAATCGCTCAGGAAGGGCAACCGCCAAACGGTCACTTTCACACAAAACGGTTCGGAAGAAAAGCGGCTCATTGAAGCCAACCCCCAGTTTAAATCCGTCACCGTTTACGATGAGAATTCCAGGCGTCTGAGGCTGGAAAATACTCAGCAGCTATCGCAGCAGCAGCAGCAGCAGCAACAGCAACAGGTTACAGGTAACAGCAAAAGTCAGTCAGTTAAAATTGAAACAGATGAAAACGCTACCAGTTCTCCAAAGCCGTCAAAGCGGCAAAGTCTCTCCGTCTCCCAATGAGGTGTCCGTCTCGGAGCTTTTAAACGGTTTCTTTGAGGGTATTGCCCGTGACCCCAGGATCAGCTGCGGGCATATCGGGATTTACGCTGCTCTTCTGCAATGCTGGGCTGCCCAGCAGTACCGGCAGCCGCTGATGGTTTTCTCCCATCAGGTGATCGGCCTTGCCAAGATCAGCAGCCGCGATACGTATTTTCGCTATGTCAGGCAGCTTAGCGAGTACGGCTATATTCTCTACGAGCCTTCGTTCAGCCGGAAGCAGCCCAGCACGATCCACCTGGCTTGGTCAGGGCAGAGGCCGGATTGGCATAGTCAGATCCAGGAAGGGTAGTGGGTGACGATCTGTCGGGATCTTTTTCGACTGCTTTGTATAAAGCGAATCCCGCAAATTTTAGCGGGATTCTTAACAGAGCTCCAAAAGGCCTGATGTTAGCTGACTAGCAGGCCTTCCTTCACCTGGCTGACAAAGTCATCAGCTGGCTTGAAGAAAGGTATCTGATGAGCGGGAATGATGATGGTGGATTTCTCAGAAATGTTTCTAGCCGTCTTTTCAGCCCTTTGCTTGACGATAAAGCTACCAAAGCCGCGGAAATATACGTTCTCTCCGCAGCTTAGTGAATCTTTAATGGTCACAAAAAAAGACTCAATGATTTTCTCAACTTCCTCTTTTTGAATTCCGGTCTTTTCCGTTATCTGTGTTACAAGGTCTGCCTTTGTCATGTCTTATCAGTGTCTTTGGTTATTCGACGGCGAAATTACGAATTGGAGCTAAAAGATGAGCTTCATTGCAGTGGCCGAGACTAGCCTATCGAAAATATCAATTCAGGTTTCTGAATTCTTGTGGCGTATTGCCGGTTTTTTGTTTAAACAGCTTACTGAAATACTGCGGATATTCGAAGCCGAGCTCATATGCGATTTCACTAACGCTTTTATTGCTTCCCAGCAATGTATTCTTTGCTTCTTCGATCAGGAAGTGGTGAATCCTGTCTTTGGCATTCATCCCTGTTTCTTTTTTGAGCAGATCACTCATATAGTTAGGCGACAGATTCACTTCACCGGCCAGATACGTCACTGATGGCAATCCCTTCTCTTTAAGTGCTCCGGAAGAAAAATACGCTCGTATTATCTGCTCCACTTGTGCGACCACATCCCTGTTTGAGAGCTTTCGGGTAATAAACTGCCTGCCGTAATAACGGCTGCAATAGTTGAGCAACAGTTCGATATTGGAAACAATCAGGTTTTGGCTGTGATTGTCGATATTCTCATCGAGCTCGTTTTCTATCTTCTGGATACAGTCGTAGAGTATCTGCTTTTCCTTCTCTGATAAATGAAGCGCTTCGGCTGTTTCATAGGAAAAGAAGGTATAATCCTTCATTTTTGATCCCAGGGTTGTGCCTCTTACAAGGTCGGGGTGGAAGAACAACCCCCATCCCATCATATCTTCCTTCTTCTCTATTTCGCTATCCATTGTAAGTATCTGCTTGGGCGCTATACAGATCAGGCTTCCATCCTGGAAATCGTACTGTTGTCTGCCGTACCTCATATTGTTGGCGCAATAGTTTTTGAACATAATGCAGTAGAAATCACAGCTGATCCTCACATCTTCCTCTATAAGCTCATCTACCTTGCTGAAATCAACGACAGCTACCAGAGGATGTTTGGTCACGCCTTTTACGAAATTATTGATCTCTGAAATAGTCTTTACATGAAGGATCGGTTTCATTGTATTTAAAATTTATGGGTAAAGCGAAAAGCCTACTTTGCGTTCACTTTGTATATAAAGTACGGCTTGTGCCGGGTAATGACCTCCTTCTCCGGTGCCGCGGCAAACTGTCCAAGGTAGGCCGGGATATAGCTATCTGTAAAATACAGCGCGCCGTCAGGGCCGGTGGCTACACCGTCAGCCCAAAGGATATCTGCGGAACGGGTGAGAGTGGTTAATTTTTTGGTGGCAGGGGTTACAGACATCAAACCCCCATGCTCAACGTCTGTTATGACTACGTTGTCATTTTTGTCTACCGTAATACCATCACTCAATGGTTTTGCGCCCATATCTTCCAATTGTTTTGCTGCCTCTTTCGGTGTCAGGTTATTATCCAAGACCGCAGCTAATGGCATACGATACAAACGCGATCCGGACATGGGTGCGAGGTAAACCCATTTGCCGTCTTGACTTATTTCTATACCATCCAGACCACCTGCAAAATTAAGCAGTCCAAAGAACACCCGGTAATGTTTACTTTGATTGGTCGTCATCAGCCAGTTTTCGGCGTTCATTTTACCGCCATCTAATACTGTGTGTACGCTGTGGTCTTCCAGGGAATAGACGAGCAAAGTCGAATTGGTAAACCGGAACACGCCGGGATTAGCAAGCAGCACGTGTTTGCCATCAGGGGTAATACGCAGGTCCTGGGAATACTTTGCTTCGCCTTTTGGAAATTCGTAGTAATGAACCTTCCGCCTGGTTCCCAGATCGAAAGCCCATATCCGGGTTTTTTCAAAATCGAGGGCTGCCGGTTCTATCAGCCATATACGGTTTTGTTTATCTATGGCCATGCCGAATGTCCCGCGGAATTGCTTTTGCATTTCCGATGAGGGGAAAGGTATTACGTGTCCGTTGCTCCACTCGAAAACGGTATTTTCCGAAAACCTGCCTGGCCTTGCGAGCGGATGGTAATTAAAGTATACATTCCCGTTGGCAGCCACGGCAATATTTCCCGGTGGAAAGTCAAGGCCGATCAGTTTCTCAGAAACGGCAACACCACTTTTCTGTCCGATGTCGGGGTAGGTCTTCCCCGAGCCGTACAACAATTTTATCACCGCGATAGACGCTGCCAGAGAGGCAAACAATATCACAGCAAACCTGGCTAGTACGAGCCTTACTGTTTTCATAATTCTGATTTTAAAATGGAACTGACGGGGTTCTGCCGCTGGTTTTATAAAAGCTGTTAGGTCGGCTGTACACCACACATTTCAGCGCCGGTTCTATCGGTTCTTTTTGCGGATCTTTTACACTGGTTATAAAGAAAGAGGCGGTCCGTAATACCAGCTCGCGTCCTTCTCCTTTTTCTATTTACTATTGCGACAAGGCTGACATGATTACTTTGTAATAAGCATCGGCCCTTTCCTGCGAAAAATAATCGACCACTAATCCTGCCAAACCAAAATAGGTCAATGCAATTGCAATCCCCATCCAGGTGGGGTTTTTGGTTGTCCAGAAAATGACCACCGTCGCGAAGAAGAATATCGTAGCTACGATCTTTGAGACTTTGTTTCCGTATTGGAAATCATCAACACGTTTTTTTTCTGATTTTACAAATGCTTCTTTATCCTGCCGGTAGCTTTGAGGGAGCTCGATCATACGTTTTGGGTTTGAATAAAGCATTCCGCCACCTATTGAAGCGTAAATTGTACCTACTACCATTAACGGAATTAGCAGTGATTTGGAATTGGGTGTCGTACCTGCTTTCCAAAAGAGGAAACCTGCCGCAGTAGTGAGAAGTCCGAATGCAAGGATCAGTTTGGCCTCAAATAGTTCGCCCTTGATCCAGTGGATGGTGTGTTGTATGAATTCCATCGTATCGTATGTTTTATAATTGCGAAACTCGTCTCAGGAACTAACTCCTTGGGCTTTCCTTTCTATGTTTTTAGGGTGGGTAAATCCAGGCGTTATTTCAACCGGAGAAAGGCTGCGGTCTTGCCCAGAACGGAGATACTTGTCGCCCTGCTTGTAAGTTTCCATTTTTACATCCTTTTTATCGGAATCCCATACGCCCACAATGGCGCTTTCAGCGGGCTGGGCGTATGTGTGGGCGAAGATGGCCAGTAACAGGCCCATTGTCAGATTGATGGCTTTCATGTTGCTATTTGATGATTGCGAATGATGTTGTGATCCTTTTACTTTAACCGGCTCATTACGATGCGATCATACATTTTATCCCCGAAGGTTCTTCTAATCCATATAAGCATTTTCGCATTTTTGCCCTTGACATATCTTGTTTTCGGGTTTTTCCGGGTGATGGCCTTATCTACGGCCTTGGCAATAACTTCGGGCTGGGACATCTTCGGCAGCGGCGCCTTGGCAATAGGCTCGAAGATGTGTCCGTAAGCGGTGTTCGCTCCATATTTTTTTCCGTAGGCACCGGAAACGTTATAGAAATTGGTGTTGATAAATCCGGGTTCGATGATGACGACCTTGATGCCAAATTCTTTCACTTCCAACCGGAGCACATCCAGCCATCCTTCCAGGGCATGTTTCGAAGCATGGTAGATTCCGGCGAGTGGGAAATAGATTTTTCCGCCCATGGATGTGGTATTGATGATACGTCCCGACTTTTGGGCTCTCATGTGTGGAAGTACCGCCTTTATCATCCTTACATAGCCGTAGAAATTCACGTCCATTACTTTTTGGGCATCTTCCATGCTAGTCTCTTCATTGGTGCCCATCACACCAAATCCGGCATTGTTGAAAAGAATGTCAATTTTTCCCTGCTCTTTTATGACTCTGTCTACTGCTGCTTTTACCTGGTCATCCCGCGTGACGTCCCAGGTAAGCGAGTGTCCTCCGATGGAATCCAGGTATTTGTTGTTATCAACCTGGATATCGCCTCCATAAACGATGTATCCTTTATTAACAAGCCGCTCGCAGGTTGCTTTTCCAATACCGGATGCAGAGCCCGTCACTATGACTACTTGGTTGTTGTTTGTCTGCGCATGGATTTTGGTAACGAAAGCCAATAGCAGTCCCATTACCATGATTTTTACTTTCATGATTTAAGTTTTTGTATTAAGAAGCTGATTATTTCGGGGCTTACATCTGGCTCATTACGATGCTGTCAAATGCTGCATCGCCCAGGTAAACACGCATCCAGGGCATCATTTTTGAAAATTTGCCCACCTTGTATCTTGTTTTAGGCTTGTTGCTATTAACAATTTTGGAAATAGCAACGGAAATGACCTTAGGATCTGAACTGCCTCCGGGCTGCTCCGATTTCTTAGTGCCTTCAATGATTTTATCCATCATATCCCTGTACGCACTATCCTTGTTGATCTTTTCAAACTGGTTGAGCAGCACTGAGCCGAACTCTGTGGCAATAAAACCGGGCTCCAATACCACCACGTGGATATTGAATGGCTTAAGTTCCAGGCGCAGGCAATCGCTCAGGCCTTCTACGGCGTGTTTGCTGGCATGGTACCATGCGCCCATCGGGAAGTACATTTTACCACCCATAGACGAGGTGTTGATGATAGTTCCGGATTTCGCTTTGCGCATGATCGGCACGACTTTTTGCGTCATGGCGGCCATGCCAAAAACGTTTACCTCGAACTGGTTGCGGGCCTGATCCAAAGACACGTCCTCTACCGAACCGTATAGGCCATAACCTGCATTGTTCCAAAGCACGTCGATTCTGCCCTGTTCTTTCAAAATTGTGGCGATGATACTATCAATATCAGCCTCTCTGGTTACATCCATTTTAATAGGGTGACCACCCATTTTCAAAAGATCCTGCATCGGATCGATCCGGCGCGCTACGGTATAAACGATATGCCCCTCTTGTATTAATTTTTTTGCGGTTTCTTTGCCCATTCCAGAACTTGCACCGGTTATTAAGATCACTTTTTTCATTTGCTTTTTAAATTATTGATACTGCAAAGTTGGGATAACACAGTGGTCCGGGTTCAAAACAAATCCACGATTGTTGTATACTTTTTACCGAATTGAGCCTGATGGCCGGATGAGTCTTCGGAAATTAAAATGGTGTAAGGCTTCACGCGCAGAGATCAGCCGAAGCAGTTGTTTTTGCATGCTATTTAAAAGGGACACAATATTGATCGATAAGCATGACAATAAATGCCAATTATTAGTTTGCTTTTCAGCAACTAATAGGAGCTGTCAGCCGCTGGAAACAGACCCGGATGGTCCGGGAACATATTGATCAAATGTGGAAAATCCGGTGAGATCGACCACCCCCATTTCGGAGCAAATGCTCGATTTGTTACCTAATAAATAATGCCGCTCCTAGCTGGAACGGCATTTATTGATTACAACTGTACTAATACCCGGTATGACCCGCATCTTCTTTTACAAAGATGCAGCCCTTCCGGTTTTAAGAAAATGTAGTGAGCATGGGTAGCGTTGTATCGTGTCAAGTCGATATTTTTTGTTGATAATCAGCGCAATAGTAATCCGTTGCCGGTACAACCGATGCGTTAACTTGGCAATTGGCGCTGATGGAAGGCTGCTTTAATTTGGTGGGGTAAAATCAAATCGCCAGCTATGCAATCCTTCACTATATCAGACCATAAACCCGCCGGGTCTGCCAACAGATTTCTTCCTTTTTCTTCGGGTGAAACCCGGACCGAATACCATCTGCATCACCAGGGTTATAATTTTGGTATCACACTGCTCGGACGGCCTTTCCTAAGGAAGAAGCCGCCTTTTCTGTTTTTGTCTCCATGTGGCGGCCAAAAACAGAATTACCAGCAGTCGTTTGCCGCTCATATCAGCAGATTCTGCCTGCGGTCTGGGGTAATCATCCATAGCGGCTGTTCGGATAGCATGCAGGCTACAATATTCGAGGCTTTCGCGGCCGTAAAATGGCTGTGCAGACACTCGAAGCTACTGGGGATAGATACCAGGGAAATGCCGCTGGTTGGAACGGGCTTCGGGGCAAGTACAGCCGCCGTGATAAGTATGATGGCAACCTCAGAAACCGGTCTCAACCTCGGCGGCAAGGTGCTTGTTGATGCCAGTTTCCGTCTGCCTGAGGGTTTATTCTTGCAAGGCTCCTCAAATGGCAATGTGAAGTCGAAGGGGAAGTCTGCCGGAGATTGGATTAATATGCAGGACGTTTATAATCTTCCGTTCCGCGCGGGTGCTGCTGAGCTAAGAAATCAACCGCCAACCTTGTTTCAGTTTACCCAGAACGCGCTGTGGGATGAAGATGGAAAACGGTACTATGGCCGCTTAATGGAGGCCGGGGCCGCAGTCAATTGTGTTTGCTACGAATCTGCGAACAGATTCTCAACTACGCAGGAACCGTTCACACGGCGGGATTTACTGCAGGATCTCGCATCTGCTCTTGGTTAAATCCCAGGAGCAGATGCGAAATGTGGGGATGGCTACTCGAAGATCATCTTTCGGAAATTAGTGAAGGTACATCCGCATTCCTGTTTAAAGAATTTGCTGAAATGGGCTATATCTTCAAACCCGAGATCATAGGCGATTTCTTTGAGCGAGATATTCTGAATAACTGCCATCCGTTTAGCCTCCAGGGCCAGTCGCTTCCTTATCTGTGCGCTGACAGACAGGCCTGATTCCCGTTTGATGATCTCGTTGAGATAGTTGGAGGTGACAGAAAGTGCATCTGCATAATGGAAGACCTTCTTTTTAGACTTGTAATGACGCTCCAAAAGCTCAAAAAAGCGTTTGACCAGGGCTGGCGGGGAAGGCTTGGGAGAGGCCTGGATAATGATCACGTTCTGACGACTGAGATATATAGAGAATATCCTGAGAAAACCCCTTAGCACCTCTTTTTGCTGGTGATAGCTGTATTGCAGCTCCCGGTACATGCTTTGCACAATTTCAAAGAGCATTCGTTCGGCGACAGCGTCTACGCGTACGATCCGGGACTGGGCAAGATTCAGCATCGTGTCAGAAAACAGCTCTGAGCCGGGCACCAGAAACTCGGTTTGAAACCGGATCAGAAATCCTTCCAGGTCTTTGCCTGAAGAGATGCGGTATACTTCACCCGGGCGAAGGCATAAGACCATGCCTGCGTATACCTGATGGCTTTCCATGTCAACCATGATATGGCAGGTGCCGCTGGTAAACCAAAAGATCTCGATCTGCTGTGACTGCTGCACGGCCGCATCTGAGAAATATTTTGCCGGAATTCTGCTGATTTCCAAAGGGGCTTTTGTGCGCGTTTCTGCGGAGGCAATCAACTGCGGATCTGACAAAGGACGAATGGTGGCAAGGGGGAAGTTCATATTTCTGGCGTTTAAGGTTCTTGATGCCAGAATTCCATAAAACTGCTATGCCATCTTTTGTAAGTATTTGTTTTTGAGTTAGTTGTGTTTTTTGTCGTGATCCTGACACAACGATATTTCGTTGCAGAAGGCTTTCGGAACTAGATATCGTGGTCAGGGGAGGTCAGATGGTCCCTGGAAATCTCCAGGCGCTTGATTTTCGAGCTAAGCGTGGTAGGCGGAATATTCAGCAGTTCGGCAGCTCCTCCGGCGCCATAAATGCGGCCGTTGCAGACCTTTAAAATAGAAAGGATATGATCTCTTTCGACCTCGTCAATTGTTTTGATGCGGCCAGGTAGAGAGCCGGTCAGCTCGGCCGCTTGCGGCGAAGACAAAAAAACTATTTTGTCGATCACAGGGCTCTGGCTGAGCAGCAGGTTCCTTTCGATCAGATTTTCCAGCTCCCGAACATTTCCCGGCCACTTGTAGGATTTGAGCACAGCCATAGCCTGATCACTTACAGACCGGATGCCGCGCGAGAACTTTTGAGAAAATTTGCTGATAAAGTGCTCGGCAAGCAGCGGAATATCAGCCGGCCGCTCTCTGAGCGGGGGCACAGAGATGGGGAATACATTCAACCGGTAGTAGAGGTCCATGCGGAACCGCCCGTCGGCGACTTCCGTTTCCAGATTCCTATTGGTTGCGGCAATGATCCTGACATCGACTTTAAAGGCGCCTTTCCCGCCGATTCTTTCGATCTCTTTCTCCTGCAATACCCTTAAAAGCTTTGACTGCATTTCAAGCGGCATTTCGCCGATTTCATCCAGGAAAATACTGCCGCCCTGCGCCTGTTCAAATTTACCCAGGCGCCTCTCATGTGCGCCGGTAAATGCTCCCTTTTCGTGACCGAACAGCTCCGATTCGATCAGCGAAGATGGCAGACCAGCGCAGTTTACCTTGATCAATGGTTTTTGGCTGCGCTCGGATAATTGATGGATCGATTCGGCAATACCTTCCTTCCCTGTACCACTTTCGCCCAGAATGAGCACCGATGTATCGGTTCTGGCAACTTGCGATACAAAGTCGAGCACCTGCAAAATCTGAGGACTTCTTCCTATAATGGCCTTGAAAACCCGCTCAGGGCCAGTTGTAACACGCTCCTGGCTGGCTTGCCTAGGCTGCTGATCTCCGAGGGTGTTACCGATCAGGTCCGACAGGGGCGATTGCAGCTTGAAACAAAGGTCCAGGTGCTCTTGGGTATAGGGCTGGGTAAGTTTGGAATAAAGGAAAAAATGAAACATTCTGCCATCACCAAGCGGGATGGGAAGGACCATATGGGAACTGAGCTGAAAGGTATTTACTAAAAGCCGCTTTATGTTGGGGTACCGGCATACTTCTTCGAACATGTTTCTGGTATAGATGATCGGCAGATTATCCGTGCGTGCATTGTGCTGAAGGTTGGCAAGCTCGCCGATGCTTGCTTTGGTGATGGTTGCCAGCTGGTCGGGCCCAATCTTCTGATACTGATCAAATCCGATCCGAAGCAAGCCCAGTGCATTATAACTTACTGCCGTCTCGGGTTTGATGCCTGCTGACAGATAATCGAAAGGCAGGAATCTTTGCAATGTCTTTGCTATTGTTACAAGCACGCTTTCCCATCCGCGGTCCCGTCCGCTGATTTCAAGAATTTGCTTCACCAGCAGGCGCTCTTGCTGGACCTTGCTTTCCTTGCTGTACCGGTGCCGGTAATTGGCAATATCGAGCGTGATCAGTACGTCCTTTTCGCGAAATGGCTTGACCAGAAATCCGTATGGCTGGGTGGTTTTAGCGGCTGCAAGGACTTCCTGATTGGAATTCGCAGACAGGAAAACGAAGGGGATATTATCCTCGCGCAGGATTTTGGCAAGGTCGATTCCGGTTTGCTCGCCTTGCAGGAAGATGTCCAGTAGTACGATGTCGGGACGGTCTGCCTGGATGATTCTGATGGCCCGGTCGACGGATTTGGCAATGCCGCAAACGGTGTATCCAGTCCGTTCAAGAATGATTTTCAGGTCAGTAGCCACAATCAGCTCATCTTCGACGATCAATATCTTCTCTGCCATTATCGGTTACTAGCTTAGCGCCCCTGACAGGGCTGTTAATGAAAACAATGAAATTAATACTGAAAATTGGCTTTTTCGGTAAGCTCCTGCTGGAATTCGATTGAAATACGCAGCCCGTGGTCGCTTGTGATTTCCAGGTGCCCGTCTAGCTGCTCGGTCAGGATCTGAATCAGGTTAATACCCACAGAGGCCTTGTCTGTGATGCTGATGCCGGCCGGCAAGCCCACGCCATTATCATCTACGGTAAGCGATAAGGTGCCGCGCGAGGTTTTGGCCAGCGAAACGGTAATTTCACCCGATGTGTGCCGGGGGAAAGAGTGCTTGATCGCGTTGGTGATCGCCTCATTAAGGATCAGCCCGATCGAGACTGCCTGTGTTACAGCAAGCGCTTGATTCTCAATTCGAATGTTAAATGTTATCCGGTTGTCGACCCCCAGGCTGTCACGCAAATACCTGACCAGCTCACCGATATAGTCATCCATGCTGATGGTCGAAATGGTTTCAGACTGGTATAACTTCTGGTGTATCAATGACATTGCATTGATTCGGAACTGGCTCTGACGTATAGCCGACAGGGCGGCCTCACTGTCAAGGTAAGCGGACTGGATGTTGAGAAGGCTTATTACAACCTGCAAATTGTTTTTCACGCGGTGATGAACCTCACGTAACAACCATTCTTTTTCGGAAAGCAGCAGTTGCAAAGACTTATTTTTTCTGCTTATGTCGATTTGCTGGGAAAGCAGGGCTTCGTTACTTTTTTGCTTGAGATGGTAGCCGCGATAAAGCAGCAGTGCAATCAGCGCCAGCAGCAGCATTACGACATAGGTGATGTTGCGCGCGAAGCGGGCCTGAGCGATTTCGTTGGTATGCAGGGCGGCGCTGCTTTGAAGCAGCTTGATGTTCTGCTCCTTCTGCTCGGTTTCGAACCGGATCTGCAGCTCATTGATCTGTTTACTCTTGGTTTCGTTGAAGATCGAATCGTTAAGTGCCTTGTGCTGTCCAAGATGACCAAGGGCGCCCAGGTAGTTGCCTGCCGCCGAATCGACTTTAAAGAGGATGTAATGGGAGCGGGACCTGACCGAGACCGGTATCTGTCCCTGAGGGGCATCGATGAGCTTTCCCAGATATTGGGCGGCCAACGGATATCGGTTGTTTTTGAAGTAGAATTCGCCCATGGTCAGGTAGGAGGGAAGCGCACGGACCGGGTCGGAAAGCTGCAAAGCCCAGTGGATCATTCTTTTGAACTGTGTTTCAGCGAGCTGCGTGTTGCCCAGCGCCTGGTTTACATGCCCGCGCGTTTCGGCCACCAGCATTTTAATTACGTCGGGGCTCTGGTCGACCAAGGCCAGATGCTTCTGCATCATAGCCGCCGCATCTTGCGTGCGTCCCTGGGCAATCAATTGCCTGACAAGGTTCTTTAATACGTAGGCATGGATGTAAGACCTGTTGTTTTTCCGTTTTACCTCCAAAAGCGCTTTTTCGTACGCCTTTACACTATTTTGACTTTGTCCCAGGTCGCGGTAGACGTTACCCAGATAAAAGTAAAGCTCATCGAGCTCAGCCCTGTTTCCGGTCAGGTCCGCGTTACGGATAGCGCCTAAACCGTAGAAAAGTGCTTTGTTGAAATTGCCCCTGAAATAGTGAACGACCATTAGCCCCGCCTGAGGATTTTGATGAATGGGCCGGCCTGCTCCCTTCTGTAATTCCACGATCTGAAGGTATGCCTTTTCTGCCTGGTCAAGTTTGCCGGACTTGGTGTAAAAGTCACCCAATACGATCAGGCTCCGGGTTTGCAGCTCTGCGTTTCCGATACTGCGCGCAAGGTCAAGCGACCTGGTGAAGCAGTTCAGGGCGTGTGAGGCATATTTCTCTGAGGTGAGCGAGATGTAAAAATGGCTGTCGCTGGTCAGATAGCTTTTGCCAAACCTGTACCATACCTCGGCCTGCTTGAGAATGTCTCCCGACGCCTGGTGCTCTGCGATCAGTTTCTTGAACAGCGCCTGGCCTTCACTTACCTTACCCTGACTGATTTTCTGCTGGCCTTCCTGTAAAAGCCTTTCAAACCTGGGCACTCGCTGCTGCGCCGTGCAGACTGCCGGCCAGCCGAGCAGAATCCAGCAAATTACCGTTAACCTTCTCATCTACCACTCACAGCTTTATTTCTGCAAGGTCATATCTGACTGCTGCAAACCATACAGCGCCTATCATAGGACCTCCATAAATTTGGTAAACCTGATTGTTGAAAACGTTTTCTGCGCCCAGGCGGACGGTTGACTGGTACTTTTTAAGCTTGCAGCTGAGCTGAAAATCGACCAGCGACATTGCCCTTATTCGCCCCGGCAGGTTGGAAGCCAGACTGCCAACCCAGTCGAAGGTGCTCTGCCATTTCCAGCCGGCTCTGACGCTGATTAACTGATGGAAGAAAGGCGCAGTAAGATCTGCCGAGGTACGCCACTTGGGAGTGTTAAATGCCGGGAATGCTGACGGGGCAGCATCCCTAAGATTGAGCGCTGTCCAGGTAGCATTGGCTTCGGCCTGAAACCCACTTGAAGCAGCGTAGCGAAGGCCCAGGCCCGCGCCCTGAGACCAGACAACGCCTGTACTGTTTGTGAACAGTACATAAGTCCTGCCCGATCCGTTCACAAGGTCCTGGGCGGCGCTCGGGTTGATGCCTCTATCGGGATTGAGTACATCTGCCGGGGTTTTTACCACCCGTGTATTGAGTATAAAGTCAGAATATCTGCTCAGAAAATAATTGAAATCAATCGAGATGTTTTTTGCCGGCATTCCCCTGTATCCTATTTCAAAAATGCTGACCCTTTCTGGTTTCAGATAGGGCACATCAGATTTTGAAAGTGCTGATAAGGCCTGCATAGCTGCCTGGCTGGCTGCTGTGCCATTTCGGATAAGCTCGTTGACCCTGGCAAGAAACAAGTCCACCGATGCGGCTGAAAACGAGTTTTCATACACGCCCGTCTGCTGACTATTGCGTTTCACACCTCCCAGAATGGTAACGGGGCCATTGGCATTTTTGATGTACTGTTCGGCAGGCGCCGGATTGCGGTATCCAGTCTGAAAGGACGCTCTCAGATAATTACTGCCGAAAACCTGGTAGTTGGCCGCGACGCGGGGCGTTACCCGGGCACTGAAGTTCTGATTCTTATCAGCGCGCACAGAACCGGTTATCCTGATCCTGTTGCCGGCCAGAGCTGTACGCGCCTGCACATAAAGCCCACTTTCCCAAAGGTGAAGTTTGCGCCAGGCGTCATCAAACAGCGTTCCGTTGGTGGCAAAACGGTAAACCCTGACGCTTGCACCCAACTGGACATGGACCCGATGCTGATCGGTGGTCAGATCGTACTGCCCGTCAGAGTGATAAAAGCGGCTTTTGGAGAAAATGCCTGCTCCCTGGCCTCCGGTGGTGGCAGCTACCTTCTTTTTTTCGGCTTCGAATTCAGGGCTGCCGGGCAGGTAGCGTCCCTGGTCGGCAAAGGTGCGTGCTGCAGCGTGGTTTGCAGCGGGAACACTGCCGATCTTTCCAAGAAAGGCCTGCTGATAACGTTCAAACCAGATGGTGTTTGCCTGCTCGGCAATGACGGGCTTTCCGTCCAGGCTACTTACCCATGTCTGATTGATCGAGGACGCCAGTTTAAAGGTATTGTATGTGTCGCCTGCATCTTCACTGGCAAGATAGACACGGCCGAAAAAGCGTGTAGACTCCCATTGAAGCCGGTGATGCTGCAATATGTAATTGTTGATCGAGATTCTGTTGGTACCGGTTTGTGCGCCGGTTACCCGCCCGATATCATAATGATAGGATAATTGTGAGTGGGGAAGCCGGTAATAGACTGAGCCCGCGGCTTTGATATTCCGGGCCCTATCATCAAGCAGTTCATCTTCTTTATAACCAGTCCTGGAAACCCTTCCAACCCCGTCCACAGACCGGCTTACCTCGTCTCCGTAGATGTTGAGCGCATTGCGGGAAGGATTTAGCTCGCCACGCTGCTGTGGCGGAGTTTGATTATCGATATCGGTAAAATTTCTGGCATGCCAGTCGGTGGCCGAAAAGTGGGAGAGGGTGATCTTGTAGGCCCATTTTTCAGATAAGACCTTTGCATAGCGCACAGAAAGTTCAATGAGTCCCTTTGGTTTTGTAGCCGTCTGGTTGAGATGATTTACGCCGGTTTTTACCTGGATACTGAGCCCGGGGCTTTCAAACGGGCTTTTTGTTGAAAGCAGCATAACCCCATTGAAAGCGGCCGGCCCGTAGAGCGCTGATGAAGCGCCTGGAAGTACCTCAATACTTTTCAAATCCAGTTCGGGTGGGCCGAACAGATTTCCAACGGCAAAATTAAGACCTGGTGGCTGATTGTCCACCCCGTCAACCAGTTGCAGAAAGCGCGGGTTGTTTCCCGAGTCGAAACCACGTGAGTTCACTGATTTGGAATTGATTCCGCTGGTGAGAAGACTGACGCCCTTAAGATAGCTGACCTGGTCGAACGGATCAAGTCCGGGGTGTGCCCTCAACTGTGACGGATTCAGTTTCTCCACCGTAAACGGTGCTGCCAGGCGCGTCTCTTCGGTTCTGGACGCGAGAACGACGAGCTCTTCCAGCCAGTGGACAGATGCCCTGAGAGTGACCTGGGTTTGTCTTGAAGGGTTTACAGTGACTTCTTCGGGGAAATACCCAGAGCAGGATATAAGTATCCGGATGGTTTGTCCTGTGGCAGGCAGTGAGAAGTTGCCTGCTGAATCGGTCAGCACGCCTTCTCGCGTATGTTGGTTGAGGACCCAGGCGCCCGCAACTGGCTTTCCATCCACGCCAAGCACTTTGCCACAGGCAAACCTGGCGGATTGACGTTGGCCCTTTACCGGTAAGACTAGAAAAAACAGATGAATTAGTACAAGCGTTCTCATGATCCATAGCGGGAAGCAAACTACCCGCCTGGTAAAGCTAGCAACACAAGCCCGCAGCAGGTAGTGCTGCCGATAACCTGGCCATAAGAAACCCGGATCAATACAACAGTTTGGGGTTTCAGGCCTGCATGTCGCTCACTGGCTGGGGCGTGAATTTCAGTGCGATCACTACGCCTTCATCGCTTTGAACACTCAGCGAAGCATCAATCTGGTCGGCCAGTGTCGAAATCAGCGAAAAACCAGTGGAAAGGGAATTCTGCCAATCCATATCCGCGGGAAGGCCTGCACCGTTATCGCGAATGACTAGTTCAACTAATTGATCAGGGGTATGATAGAGACTGATTCTGATTTTACCGGCGCCGTTGGAGGGGAAGCCGTACTTGATCGAGTTGGTAATCGCCTCATTGAGGATCAGTCCAATAGGAACAGCCTGCGAAACATCCAGTTCAATAATATCTACGTCCAATTCGAGAGCAATCCTGTTTCCCAGATCAAAGCTCTCTTTCAGGTATGCGGACAGTTCCTGGATATAGCGCTGCATGTTGATGCTTGCCCGCTGGGAATTCATGTACAGCTTCTGATGGATCAGTGACATCGCATACATTCTGGCCTGACTTTCGCGGATTGCTTTCACAGCGGCCTCGTTTTGAAGGTTGGACGACTGGATGTTCAGCAAACTGATCACGATCTGAAGGTTATTCTTGACCCTATGATGAATCTCTCTGATCAGCCAGCTTTTTTCATCGACCATCTTTTTGAGCTGCGCATTGTTTTGCTCAATCACACGGGTGTTTTTTTGCCTTGCGCGGTACCGGCCATACAATAGCGCTAAGAGCACTACGCTCAGAATGAGTATAGCCACAGTAATATTTCGGTTTAACCGGGTTTTGTCAAGCAAAGCCTGCTGCAAGTTGGCACGTTTGGTAAGCAGATCGATATTTTGGGCTCTCAGTTTAAGCTCCTGGTCCTTTCTTTCAATGTCAAAACGGATATTGAGCAGTGACATTTCCCGCTGCTTCTGCGTTGAGAATACCGAATCCATGATAACCTTGTAGGTTTGATAGTGCCTGATAGCAGAAGGAAAATGCTGCAATGCCGAATCTAATTTGAAGCTCAGTAAATGATTGTATCCCAGATGAATAGTGCCGCCATTTTTGAGGGCCAGCCTGCGATGGGCTGCAATGTTAACGCGGGCATTTTTATAGTCCCGCCCGGCAAGGTAATGTTCTGAGGCGACGCCGTAAACCATTCTTTCTTCGGCTTCCGGCAAGGGCACTTTTCGGGATATGGCCAGAATTTGCCTGCAGTAAAAATCGGCCTGCCCGGCGCCTCCCAACTGGTCATATGCTAAAACCAATCCCCCAAGTAAATGGACTCTGCTCTCTGCCGACAGGGCAGGGTATTTCCGTATGATTTCCAGCAGGTAGTCACGTGCCCGGCGCGGATTTCCTAAATTTTTCCCCCTAAGCAATCCGGAGATTTTGGCCGCAACAATAAATATGGCCTCATTATCTTTGTGCCTTATTGCGATTTCGATTGATTTTTGAAAACATTCATAAGCCTTAGTGTCCTGACCAATGCTCTGGTAGGTATTTCCCAGACGGTTGTAAATCGTGCATAGCTGCATGGTCGAATCTCCTATCAGTTGCGCGGTTTTTACGGCCATCAAACCGTATTTGAGCCCTTCGCCGGGCATGCTCAGCAAAGTGTTTACGCTCCCTAACAGGTCATACACGCCCTGTGTCTCCTTGTAGCCGATTTGATTGTATATCCCAAGTGAGCGCTTTAATTCGTCCAGAGCGCGACGGTAATCCCCACGTATCTGAAGCAGATCCCCAAGTTCGCGGTATGCTCCTGCCTCTTCGAATCTGTCTAGCCCAACCTGGTAGAGTTTGATCGACTCTTCCACCAGTTTAATCCTCGAGTCGAGCTCTTTGCCGTTCAATCCATAGTGCCTGCGCCTTTCCATTAAAACATCGCCCATTTTTGCCTGCTTGTTGTGGAGCTTGTAAATATCAAATGCCTGGACAAGATGCCACTTGGATTTTTGAAGCAACCGCTGCTCACGGCGGATGCGCGACATCAGCAAATGCACATCACCGATACTGACTGGCTTGCCGAGTTTTTGACTGAGCTCCATGGCTTGTGATGCATAGGTGTAAGCGATGCTAAGTTCGAGGCTGTCTTCGCCGGTTTTGTAAAGGTATGAATAGCTCATTCCGATCAGAAACTGGGTGCCTGAGCTGTCCTTGGGAACCGGGACCGCTTCTGTGGGCTGTGCCGTATGCGTTTGCTGTCCGAGTACGTTCGTTTGAAAGGCAAGTAAGAACAAAAGCCAAGCGAGTAGATACATGATTTCTGCGGGATAACTCTTCGGGATTTGAGGTATTTGATTCTTTTTCGACTGGCCAGCACGTTGATTGGTTCAAAACTAACCGGCAATTTCAGTATAAACCGTTTGCCACAGCGTCGGGGCTGTAATCAATACAACTACACCCGTAGCGAATACGCTAAAAATACAAAATTGCGAGGCTGCATTAAGAATTCATGCCGGATTCCGTAATCTATACATGCCGATCCTCAGTTTAGGCATGGCAGCCCGGACAGGCGCCCGCTAGTTTTGGGTGAACACTAACTTGAAGAATATGAAACAAATCAAATCCAGGACGATCGTGCTGATACATGGCGCGTTTGTAACAAACAAGACCTGGGATGACTGGAAAAGTTACTATGAAGACCGGGGGTATCGAGTGCTGGCGCCGGCGTGGCCCTACAAAGATGCTGGACCGGTGGAGCTTCGCCGGCGTCAGCCGGATGCAGATGTAGCATCAATCCGGTTGAAGGATCTGGTTGCGCATTATGAGAAGATAGTGTCGGCCTTACCCGAAAGGCCAGTTCTTATAGGGCACTCCCTGGGAGGCTTGCTGGTGCAGCTGCTTATCCAAAAAAATCTGGGCGAAGCCGGGATTGCGATTCATTCAGTACCTCCACAAGGGGTGATGACATTCAAGTTGTCGTTTTTCCGATCAACATTTCATCCACTCGGCTTTTTTACATCGGTAAAGCAATCACATCTGATGAGTTTTGCCCAGTGGCAGTATGCCTTCACCAATGGCTTGTCTTTCGAAGACCAGGCGCGCTCATATGATGAACATGTGGTGCCTGAATCAAAACTGGTTCTGCGTGACGGACTGACCAGCACAGCCAAAATTGACTTTGGAAAGCCGCATGCTCCGCTGTTGTTTATTTCAGGAAGCGATGATCATATCATGCCCGCTTCGCTGAACCTGTCTAACTACAAGGCCTATCACGATAAAGGCTCGGTCACTGATTATAAACAGTTCGAAGGCCGTAACCATTTTGTGCTGGGGCTTCCTACCTGGAAACAGGAGGCCGATTTTATCCTGGGCTGGCTCAACGGAGATGAATAAGCCTTTTTTATTTTCCGGCTCGTTTTCGGGCTTGATAAGAGTTGCCTTTTTATGGGCAGTATTGCTGGGAATTGCTGCCAGTCCGATCAGGGCGCTGGCTCAGCAGGATGTCGCCACGGCAGAGTATCTGGCAAAACGTCATTTTGAAATCTGCAACGAGCGGGATTCGGTTAAACGCTGGGAACTGGCCCGGGCGACCTACGCGCAGGACATCCGTTCGGTAGATCCTTCGCTGGAAGCCCAAGGCCTTCGGGGTATGCAAACTGCGATCCGGCAGCTGCATCAGATGTTTCCGCGCGCTCTGCTGTCAATTTCCGGGCGCGTGCTGGCGCATCACAATGTTGCAAAATTTGCTTATATCCTGGCCGAGCCCGGAGGACCTCCCATTGTGACCGGCACAGACATTCTCGTATTAAAAGATGGCCTGATACACTGGATATACACCTTTCCGGATCAGTGAAATCGCCAGCTAGCAATCAATCTGAACTTTCAATTTTGTCTGAATATGAAGAAATTAATCTTACAGTTCGCAGCGGTCATCATGATCGCAGTGCACCCAGAAGAAGTATCAGCCCAGGCCAGGGCGCAGTTTGCCAGGCCTGAGCTTGTTAAAGAATTCCAGGTCAAGGTGCCACAGGCGAAGCTGGCTGAGATCAAAAGGCGTCTTTCTGCCGCTCAACTGCCCGCTCAAATGCCTCCACCGAAGGGGGAGAGTAATTGGCAGACCGGGGCAGACATGCGCTGGCTTGACCAGCTCCGGCAATACTGGGTCAGCGGATATGACTGGCAAAAGGCGGAAAGCTGGCTTAATAGTTTTCCGCAGTACATGGCCGATGTCGACGGATACCAGGTCCAGTTCTATTACGTAAAGGGTGAAACCGACGATGCTTTGCCATTGGTGCTCACGCACGGCTGGCCCGGTTCGGTCGTTGAATTCCTGAATATGATCGGACCACTTACCCAGCCCAGTAAGTACGGCGGACAAAAACAGGACGCCTTTACGGTGATCATTCCCTCGCTTCCCGGATTTGGTTTCTCTTCAATGCCAAAACAACCTATCAACGGAATGACTACGGCACGCTTGTGGAACAAGCTCGTTACCCAGATTATCGGTCACCCCAAGTATGTGGCCCAAGGAGGGGACATGGGCGCTGTAATTACTACGCACCTGGGTTATCTGTTTCCCGAGAACGTTCAGGCGATACACCTGAATATGTTCATCTGGGGTACGCCGATCCCCGAGCAGAGCCAGACCCCTGAAATCAAGGAGTGGCTCAGACAGACTGATGAGTCATGGCAACAGCAGTTCGACTACGCGCGGATCCAGACTAACAGGCCAATGATGCCGGCCGTTGCGCTGCATGACAGTCCTATTGGAACGGCAGCCTGGATCGCTGATAAGTTCTGGGCATGGTCCGACAACGGCGGTGACCTGGATGCGGTCATCAACAGGGACATCGTGATAACCGATATGATGCTTTACCTTCTCAGCGAGCAGGGGCTTGCAGGTACGTTTTGGTTTTACAGAAGCTTCACTACCGAACTGGGCGGTAAGTTCCATCCCGGTTACGTGAAGGTGCCGACTGCCATCGCTAAATTCCCTAAAGAATTCATCAATGCACGGCCACCTTTGGCGGCCGCCCAATTTGCATACAACGTCTACCGGTTTACAGATATGCCAGGCGGCGGACATTTTGCAGCACTGGAAAAGCCTGAACTGCTTACGCGCGATATTCGTGAAGCCTTCCGATCATTCAGATCCAAAAAACCATGAAACAGCAGCAGGCCGGTTCCAAGATTGAAGCCAACAAAATGCTGGTGCAAACTTTCCTTGGCTGCGTGGAAAGCGGCGATTTCGGGGAAATCTTTGATGAGATCGTTGACGAAAACTACAATGATCATTTGCAGGGTCAGAGCACCGGGCGAGATAATCTCAAAAAGTATCTGATGGCAATAAAAACAGCCTTCCCTGACCTTAAATGGCCTGTGCATATCATAATTGCCGAGGGTGATTTTGTAGCCGTACACAACCAGATTACCGGCACCCACCTGGCCGATTTTGGTCCTTTCCCTGCTTCGGGCAAGCGGGTTAATGTAACGGCTTTTCAGCTTTACCGGATAGTGGAGGGAAAGCTTGCCGAACACTGGGAACTGGCCGACTTTCCAGCGCTGGCCAGTCAGTTGCAGTCTTAAAAAAGAAACCGGACGATTTTCTTTCGTCCGGTTTCTTTTTATGTCATAGTAAGTTGGCCGTCAGGCTCACAACTTGATCAGGTTAAGCGTCGGCAGAGGGCCTCCGGGGAATACCTGCAGTCGTCCTCCCTCATCCAGGCGGCCCAGTCCGATTCCGGTAAAACCGATCCTGCGGATAATTCCGGCCACGATCTCGTTGGCGCTTTCATCGTTACCTGAGTAAAAAATGACCCGCCTTCCACCTTTTTCGGCCGGATCTGAACCTAACACACCAGGAGTCAGTGTGTTAAATGCCTTCACCACACTTGCCCCCGGAACATATCCGGCGAGCACTTCGCTGGAAAGCTTGCCATTCAGATCGGCCAGAACGAATCCGGGCAGGATCGCATTGGTCGGGTCGATCACAATCTTTCCGTCCCAGGAGGGGATTTGAGCGGTCACTTCCTTGAGGTGCTGCCATTGAAGCCCTAAAAACACGACATCCGCACCTGCTGCCTCGCTGATTGTTGCAGCCCTAACATTACTGCCCAGGCTGGCGGCGACTGCGTTCAGCGATTCTGGGCCGCGGCTATTGCTGATAAAGACCTCGTAGCCTGCATTGGCTACCTGTTTGGCAAAGGCTAGTCCAATATGACCTGCACCTATGATTCCTATTTTCATGATCTTAATTGATTAAATTAACGAAAGGGAAGGCGGAGCGGTCTCCAAAAGCTGCTGTTCCCAGGCAAAGCTCGTTCCAACGTTCCCAAAATGATTGACCAGGATTTCCGCAACTGCGGGAATTGTTTCACTGCGCGCCCAGTCACGCTGCAGTTCGGCAGAAAAAAGGCTCCATGTGATTGGCGTTACACCTGCCTGCACCATCCGCAGCACGGCCATTTCATGGGCTTCCGCGCTAACACCACCTGAGGCATCTGTAACGGCATACACCTCGTAACCCTCTCCGGTAGCATGGATAGCCGGCATCGCCAGGCAGATCTCAGTCCATAGCGCCGCCATAACTATTTTCTTCCGGCCTGTTGCCTTTACCCAGTCAACGCAGCGCTGATCCTGCCAGGTGTTGATGAAGGTTCTGTCGACCGGCTTTTGTTCTGGAAATACTTCCTGTAATTGTTTAAGTATTAGTCCGCCACGGCTTTCAAGGACAGTCGTCAAAAGCGTAGGCACTCCAAATGCTTTGGCTGTCTTGGCCAGCCCAACCACGTTGTTGATCACAGTCTGCGAATCATGACTGCGCAGGCCTGCAAATTGAAAGGGCTGGTGGTCGATCAGCATCAGTACACAGTTTTCAGGCGTCAGTAGGGCATCGAGTCCCGCCGCAGGGTAAGGTGTTCTTGATTCCATCGAAGTAAAGTTTTGATTTTACAATTTGTAACGGGTAAAGCAATACCCGTTACAAATTTGTCTGAATCCGGTTTGGCCTTCAATGTATTAACCCTTGTTGGCTTTGTGAAATTGCAGGGTCAGGCGTTCTGGCCGCCGTCAACTGTAATGGTTGAACCGGTCATAAACGATGCGTCCGGGCTTGCAACGAATGAGACGACAGCAGCAATTTCATCAGGAGTCGCATACCTGCCCAGAGCAATGGTTTGCTTGACATGCTCGGCAAAATCGGTGTTATCCGGATTCATCTCGGTTGCAGTAGGGCCAGGATGCACTGTGTTGACAGTAATTCCTTTTGAGCCCAGGTCACGCGCCCAGCCCCGTGTATAGGCTGCCAGAGCGGCCTTGGATGCTGCGTAATCGGCAAAGCCGGCAACCGGTATACGTTCTGCAAATGTGGAACCGATGTTGATTATACGTCCGCCGTGCTGCATATGCTGGGTAGCCGCCCTTACTGCCGCCGCTGCACCGGCGATATTGACAGAATGGAGGCGCGCAAGGTCACTGACGGGGTGCTCCTTGTCATCGACAGCACTGAATACGGATACCCCTGCGCTGTTGACCAGAATATCCAGCCGGCCTAGCTGATCCACAGCTGATTTTATAGCCGTTTCCACTTCGAGCACATTGCCGTTGTCCGCTTTGATAGCCACCGCGTGGCCACCTGCCTGAGCGACTTCCAATTCTAACTGCCGGGCGCGGTCTTCCGCACCAAAATACGTGAAGGCTACCTGAACACCGGATTTTGCAAGGCGTTTTACGATTGCAGCGCCAATACCACGGCTTCCGCCTGTTACAAAGGCGGCTCTTTTTTCTTGAGTTTTCATAATGGTCAGAAATTAAAAATAGTTTGATTTGAATATTTCAGGGGCTAGTCCCTAACCAGGTTCTTACCGGGTTGAAACAAGTTCGTCATTGGGCACTTTCAGGTATTGCCACATCGCGCACCAGAAAAATCCTTCCCCTGATGTTTTACACAGTGAAGTTTCAGCTGATGTCTTTGCTGCCGGTTTACGGGCCGTCTTTTTCTGATAATTGCTCGCTGTCTGCATCTCTTGTCCGGGCTTTGCCGATGAATAATTTCATTACAAAGATGCAGCCCTGACGGCGCCTGGGGCAATGACATTTGAAGGGAAATAGTCTTGGCAAATGCCTTGGGTTTTTCTTGACATTTGTCAAGAAATTTACTTGCGGGTAGCCTGTGCACGGATACGGCTTAACGTTTCAGGGGATATCCCCAAATAGGAGGCGATCATATGCAAAGGAACCCGCTTGAAGATTTCAGGATATTGGTCTATGAAACGAAAGTACTTTTCTTCGGAGCTGTAGCTGATGTCGGCATGAACCCTGTTCTGGGAGGCAATGTAGCTGCGGTGTACAAGCAGATTGACCATCTCGCCGAAGGCAGGAATCTGTTTGCAGAGCATTTCAAAGTCTTCCTTGGTGAACATAATCAGCTCGGAATCTTCCATGGCTTCGATGTTGCACTGGGAGGGTTTGCCTGTCAGCAGACTTTCACGATCTCCGGCCCACCAGTTCTCCACGGAAAATTTCAGGATATGTTCATCGCCCCTGTCATTAACCCGGTAGCTGCGAAGGCATCCCTTGCAGACAAAGGCGTAGTGTTTCCATACGTCACCTTCCTGTAAAAGGTACTGTCTGCGCCTGAGGCGTTTATGGAAGCTTTTTGCTGCAATCATGGCAATATCCTCGTCAGTGAAAGCGCCTTTGCTGTGCAGGTATTTCTGAAAGATCTCAAACATACTGCAAAAATAGCTTTTCGGGCAACATGGCAAGCACCGGACGCTTGATAGAAAATTGAAATCAACTGCTCACCGACTCGAAGTACCGTTGCTTGGCGGCGGTTTCCCTGTGTAGGATCACGCCACCGTCCACGACCAGTTCAGCCCCGGTAATGTAGCTGGCGTCATCCGATGCGAGGAAAGCCATCATACCGGCAATATCTTCGGGTACTCCCGCCCGGTCTGAGGTCTTCTCACGCCTGGAAAGCGGAATATATCCAAAGTCGTCGTCGCGAGCTACCACAGCGGTCATAGGGGTATGGATAAGACCGGGGTGTACCGAGTTGACCCGGATTCCGAACCTTCCGAATTCGACTGCCGCCACTTTGGTCATTCCCCGGACGGCAAATTTGCTGGCTACGTAGGCTAGGGAATGTACGTCTGAAACGATGCCGTAAATCGAGGATACATTAATGATAGAGCCTGTCTTGGCGCGTTTGAGCGAAGGGTAGGCGGTCTGCATTCCCAGAAAGACTCCAACTTGGTTGATTTCAATGACTTTCCGGTATGTTTCTAGCGGCAGGTCCTGAATGTAGCCGCCATCGCTGATTCCGGCGTTATTGACCAACACATTTAACGGTCCGAAAATCTGTTCAGTCTTCTGAATGGCCTCCTCCCAGGAGGGCTTACTGCTGACATCCAGGTGCTGGAAAAGCGTGTTCTGGCCCAACTCGCCTGCAAGAGCCGCCCCAGGCTCTGTAAGAATGTCTGCAATAACGACCTTGGCGCCCTCGGAATGAAATCGCCTGATGGCTGCTTCTCCAATGCCGCGCGAGCCGCCGGTAACCATTATTACTTTGTCAGAAAAACGTTTCATGATGCTCAGTTTTGAGTTGTTGTTATTCACTTTTGAGAGATGTATGCCGATGTAGCAGACACATTTGCAAAATTCAAAATTGATAGTTTCTCATGCGATGTAGCCATCATGCCTGGTTTGGTATCATTCACCGAAACCTTACGGGTGATTTTCGGAAAGGAGGTTAATCGCATGGCACCCCCGAAAGCACGTTTCTTTAGGTGTAGTCGTAGCCAGCGCATTTACCCGGCCTGCCCCTGGTAGAAGCTGTACTGTTTTTCCGGCGGAGCAGCCGATTTAATTCTTTTAAAAATTCTAACTGCCAAACTATTCTTGTTTTGTATATTTGTACTTATCAAATAATTATATATTGTTGAAACGTTTCAACACTGACTTATTTGAAGGAGTTGATTGAGCGGAGGAGCTGCGCAGTCAAAAATGTGCAATTGGCTTTGTAGCTCTTGAAGCATTTCCGAACGAACGACCCATGTTATGGACAAGAAACCATCTTTGAGAAGCATTGCGCAGCAGGCCGGGGTATCAACCACGCTGGTTTCCTATGTGCTGAATGGAAAAATGCAAAACAGGATAAAACCTGAGGTGGCCCGGCGAGTCCGTGAAATAGCAGAGCGCCAGAATTACAGCCCCAACCAGATAGCAAGAAGCCTGAAAACCAATAAAACTTTTACGATCGGATTGATTGTGGCTGATATCTCCAATCCGTTTTCCTCGGAGATGGCGCGAATCATTGAAGATCGGGCCGACCTGGCCGGTTATACAGTGATTTACGGTAGCTGTGATGAGCGGCCGGAAAAATTTCAAAAGTTAATCGACGTGTTTTTGGACAGGCGCGTAGACGGTTTGATCATTATCGCGTGTGATGGTGTTTTGCCGCAAATTCAATACCTGCTGAGCCGGGATATTCCCTTTGTGCTGGTAGACCGCTATTTTCCTGAAGTGGCAAGCAATTATGTGGCACTGGATAATTTTCAGGCGTCCTATATGGGGGCCAACCACCTTCTTGACCATGGTCACAACAGGATTGGGATGATTACGCTGGACACTGAGCTTTTTCACATGCGAGAAAGAACCCGCGGCTTTGTAACCGCCTTGTCAGAGTTTGACCCCAATCCTGAGCAAAGCATTGTCAGGTTGAAAGACGGGTTTTGTCCGCAGGATATCGAGCAGGCATTTGATGTACTGCTCAAAAGGGAGCTGCCTGTTAGCGCAGTGTATCTGACAACGAATAAACTAGGCATGCAGGCGCTGAAATATATTCATTCCAGAAAAATAAAGGTGCCTCAGGAGCTGGCAGTGGTTAGCTTTGATGAGACCGAATTTCTGGATTTATTCGCTACGCCGGTAACACAGATCAAACAGCCATTGCAGGAAATGGGCGAGCACGCTGTACGTATTTTAGTGGAATCGATGGGCGGTAGTAGCAGTTTTACCCAGGTGAATCTGCAGCCCCTTCTGGCTGTTAGAGGCTCATCAATTATGACCGGGACGATAGGCGTGATTTGAAAAAACAAACTTGGCTGGCGTTGCCCGAGGAGAAGACGATCAGTTTCGGGCTGCCGTGCCCGGCAGCGGATTGATTTTTAAAAAAATCGACAATGGATTTTGCCACTAGACGAACTCGTCGGTTATTGTACGTTTCAATGAGGTTTGTCGGGCGCACATCCATTTTTCAACATGAAGGGAAGATCATTTTCACCGCAACCCATGACAGTGATTTTTCGATAAATTCACATGGTGATTGAAATGACGGTTGGAAGGATTGTCAAGTGAGTTGGATACTGGGGAAAAGATAGGTGTTCTAACACATCCCCAAAAACGTTTTGATACTGGTGCACGTTTCAAGAAAAACCAACATTTTCGCGACAGAATCCATCATTATCGGTTAGGGCTACCGCAGAACTTTGTCAGCATCATTAAACCACAAAACGATGCTAACAAAAAGCCAAACAATTAACTCCGTCCCTGCCGGATACACTTCGGTTACGCCATGGATTATCAGCCGTTCAACGGACCAAATGATTTCGTCTTTGAAAGCTGTCTTCGATGCACAGGAAGTGGCTGGTAGCAGAATCGTTGACGATAGCGGGTTAACCATTCACGGGGTCCTACAACTCCGGGACGCAAAACTGCTGCTGTTTGAAGCGCGAGATGGCTGTGCACCGACGCCCGCCTTCTTGAATATCTATGTGCAAAATATCGAAGAGGTACATCAGAAGGCAATCGAGAACGGGGCGCGATCCGTTACCGCTATCACACCATTGTGGTTTGGCGAAAAAGTATGCCGGATACTCGATCCGCTGGGCAACCTTATTTGGATCAATCAACGCACGGAAGAAGTCGATTTCACCGACCCGGAAATTGCTAAAAGGGCCGCTTCGCCCGATGCAATGGCTGGCATTGGCTATATCCAGCGTTCGCTCGATGATGCTATGAGGCAGCAGCGAAAGTTTTTCGAAACTTTTACCAATCTGGTCTGATGCAGGACAATACAGCTGCCAACCTATCGGTCCGACTTCTTTTCGTTGGCATTGAGCCTTGGTTCCGATAGCTTCAATATCACCAGGACGTCAAGCGGTTAGCAGCACCAATGTAATTTGACCCTATTGAGGCCATATCATTATAACAAGGTGATATTCCGTAATGGCTTTTAGTTTTCGTAAAAACGTTTCCTTTTTACCGACTTTTGTATCCTACGAGTCAGTCAGTTTATGCAGAGATTTGCCTTGTATTTAACATAGTAGAAAGCAATGGCAAAAACAATTTTTATTACAGGAGCATCCCGTGGATTGGGGCGCATTTGGGCAGAGGCATTTTTAAGTGAAGGTGATCAGGTAATTGTAGCAGTGAGAAATACGGATTCATTGCAGGCGCTGGCTGAAAAATATCCATCCCATTTGCTTGTTTTAAAATTAGATGTAACTGATAAAAAAGCTGGCTTTGAAGCCATCACAGCAGCAAAAGCCCATTTTGGAAAGATCGATGTTCTGATAAACAATGCCGGGTACGGACATGTTGGCGCAATTGAGGAGTTGAATGAGCAGGAGATCAGAGAGCAGTTTGAAACCAATGTTTTTGGCTTATTATGGCTGACTCAGGCAGTAATACCCATCATGCGTGAACAAAATTCAGGACATATTATTCAGGTTTCAAGCGCATTAGGGTTAGTAGCGTTTCCAACGCTTGGTATTTACAGCGCATCCAAGTTTGCGGTCGAGGCGATCAGTGAAAGCCTTGCAGCTGAGGTGAGCGGCTTTGGAATAAAGGTAACTATTGTCGAGCCAAACGGTTATCTGACAGAGTTCAGCACTTCTTCCGGTGTACAAAGCGAGCCAATAAGTTTGTACGATGGGGTGAGGGCTGCGCTGAATGAATCAAACCATCTTGAAGATTGGGGCGTGCCACAGGCCACCGCCGAAGCCATGCTCAAACTTATGAATTCGGAAAACCCGCCCCTGAGATTAATATTGGGCAAGGCTGGTTTGCAGTGGATTAAATACACTTATGCAGAACGCATGAAAACATGGGAAGAATGGCAGGATGTTTCCATGGCAGCACACGGTAAATAAAACTTTAAATTGTAGCCCTTTAAAAGGGGCTACTTAATTGGCCCCAAAAATGAACCATTTCGAAAGTATCAGCGCATTCAACCAGGCTACCGGAGTGAGACCACCGGAGCACCCCATGTTCAGTATTCTGAATGCCAATAAAGATGATCATTGGGCCGGTGACGTTGAGTTTATTGCTGATTTCTACATTATTGGTTTTAAAAAACTGACTTCGGGAAGTGTGCTTTACGGAAAAACAAAATATGACCACGACCTTGGAACGATGTCATTCATCAAGCCGCGTCAAAAAGTTACGTTTAGAGATATACGCTTAGAAGAAGCTTGTTTTCTTATTCTTGTTCATGAGGATTATCTATCAGGCTCGGCGCTGCACAATGAAATAAAAAAATACCATTACTTCGATTATGATATTAACGAGGCGCTGCACCTTTCGCCAAGTGAGGAAGAGACGATCTGGACGCTGATGCAAACCATGAATAAGGAGCTTCACAATAACACAGATGCATATAGTAAAACCATTATTCTGAGTCATTTGAATACACTCTTGAAATATGCAGAGCGTTTTTACAAAAGACAATTTATTAACCGGGCGGAGCTTACGGGGGCAATCGCCACCAGGTTCAATGAAATGCTGGCAGCCTATTTTGCGGCAGAAGAAGCTCATAAATCCGGTCTTCCAACCGTGAGCGCACTTGCTGAGAAGCTGAATTTGTCGCCAAGATATCTGAGTGATCTGCTCAGACAGGAGACGGGTAAAACGGCATTGGAGCTAATTCACCTTTATTTAATAGCAGAAGCTAAAAATTTGCTAAAAGGGACGGCCCTGAACATCAATGAAATTTCTTCCGCACTGGGTTTTGAAAATCCCAACTATTTCTCCCGTTTGTTTAAGCGGACAGTCGGGCTTACACCACATGTTTTTCGGCAGCATAGTTTGAATTAGTTACCGCCTTCAATGGGTTGGATTAAACGCCTATTTAACCACCACCCGCACCCGATCCAGATTTTGGATGCGGGTATAAGGGGTCTTCGCGTTTCCATCCCGCTGGGAGGCAACCCTGAGCGTTGGGAAATAGGTGCCTGGTTTTAAAAACTTATAAGTAGCCTCGACTGTGACACGAGAACCGGTACTGCCCGCTGGTAGGATCTTACCCGCAACGGGGAATGCATCAGAGTTGTCAAAGCTCCATCCAGACTGCTTTTCGACTTCTTTGGACAAACCTTCGAAATTCCAGGCGGCGGCAACGACCTTTCCCATATTTTCAGGAACTTCGACTTCCGCCGTAAAGGTGACAGATTGGCCGGCACTTACCTCAGCCCGCTTGCCTCCATTAGCCATTAAGATGACGACGGGTTGGATACCTTTGCGTTCATTGGCCGTTTGGGGTACAATTACCTGACCTGCATCAATTTTGTATTGTGTGGTCGCAGCAGGAGGGACGTTTTTTTCAACCCAGGCACTCAGATCAAGTAGGGCCTGTTGCAATACACCCAGATAACCCACCGTCCGGGTTGGATCATCTTCAATAGACACATCTCCGTGAAGAGCGTGGTCGGTATACCAGAGCCTAAAATTATCATCCAATTTGTCGCCGAGATTGGCTTGTACCTTCGAGCGGTACCAGTCTGCCTGCCATGGGAAAGCTTCCCGGTCCCAAAGTGACTCCAATAATATCATTTTACCTGTAAACTTGCCCGTTGGCAGCACGCCGGCAGCTCCACGCGTAAACAGCGTCCCAAGAAGCATTGGCCGCTGCGGATAAAGCGGTTTGCCCTCTTTGTCACGGAATTGGTCATATACATAGTATTCTTTACCAGGTACTTGGTGACGATGGTAAGTCTGAACGGCCAGGAAATTGGAATTGTCTACCTGAACCCTATCGCCGGGCTTTACCTGGGCAAGCACTGACGCTTCGGCAGGACCTAGTACTACTTTGTCTGTTGCGATTTTAGTTATCTGTAAAGTTTTGCCGGCAGCTGCACCACTTAATATTAGCAAATCACCTCCCAGAAAATCAATGTCAGGTAGCACATCTGTCAACTGAAAAGCAACCGGCATTGCTTTTTCCACACCACCAATGGCTTTCCAGGCAGCATCTGCCGTTCCGCGCTCAGAAGGCGACATTGGCTGTGCCAATCCTAAGCTTACAGCTTCATCGATCGTAATTCCTGCTTTTATTTGACTTGGTTGCTGAATACGGGCTTTGGCTAAAGAAGTGGGCGGATTAGCCCCCAAATACCCGGGCGTATTCCAAAAGTCTTTTTCAAAATAGCTTTTATCAGCCCGAACCACACCTTGGTACAGCACTAAAAAACCGTGAATACCCATCCTTTGATAACCAAACCAGGCTTTTGGCGGGAATCCCATCTTTGTAACTTCACTAAGAGCCGCTTTTTCTTCCTCATTTAAGCCCGCATACATGTCCCCACTTCCACCGGGCTCCAATGCATCAATAATTTGTGGAAACTTATCTTTGAGCACGCGCATTGCGTGCATACGTATGGTGAAAACATTGGGTATGGCCATAGGTGAACCCAGCACGTATGGGACTACGCCATCCCAAACGCCGTTCGTATTTTCAATGCTGCCCACCGTGCGGTATGCACCACCACTTCCTCCAAACGCGTAACCATACGGCCGTTTGCCGCCGTATATTTGGGTGGCTATTACCCTGGAAAATTGCGCTGTAGCGGCGTTGACGCGAAAAGCTCCCAAGGTAGGATCGTTCGACTCGGGTTTAGCAAAGTCAACGCGCCCACCACCATTTGTTTCAATGAAATAAGAGCCGTGTGTGATGGCAAAACCTATTTTGTCTTCCTCTCCAGAAGCTCCTTGTGAGAGATTTTCGTTATCGGGGAAAGGAGTGATGTACTGGAAAAAGCGTCCCTGATAACGCTCTTTCGGCGGGAAATACAATGAGAAACGTGCGCCTGTGCCTTCGAAACCGCCATGCACATAGCGGTGGCGAACAGGTTTGTCGCGCCACTCATCAAGATCTATATACGGCCTTGCAAACAAAGTGTCCTGGGTAGTAAATTGTTGAGCAAGCTTACTGCTCATTGGCACTAAACTAGTTTGTGCATGCGTAATCATGGCATGGGTAAGCAAGAGACAGACCCACAGGTTGCGAAAAGTCTTGGCAGGCATCTTTAAGTATGTTTAGTATTAATCCGTAACGATCAGGCTTTCTGCCGACTCGGATAATGTAAGGGTTTGAATGTGCTTTTCGAGCGCTTTTAGGCCTTCTGGCGTACATAGGCCCCGGATATAATTGGCCGTTGTTTGCAGTAACAGATCCTTGGTGGATAAGCCGAGCCGTGTAAAAGCTTCGCTTGCCACTGACGCGCGGTGCAGCGCCAATACGCTTCGTAGGGCAACTTCGGGCAGGATGTCGCTACGGAAAGCGCCTTGCGCCACTGCCCGGTTTATGACAGACAAAAAATGCTGTTCGAACTTTGGCGCAATGACTTTCTCAACTTTCCTTGCCAGGTCTGGATAATAATATCCAAGATCTTTGTAAAACGATTGGTTGATATGATACTCCATTTCAACGGCGATCTGCCAGATTTCTAAAAAATGACACGCAGCATTTTGCTCATTTGAAAGATTTAAGAGCTTTTCATATTGTGTATTATGATATAAATACAAAGCTTCTTCCAGCAGCCCTTCTTTACTGTGGAAGTATTTATAAATCGTTTTAGTAGAGATACCCAACCAGTCAACGAGCCTCTGATTGGACATTTCTTTAATACCATGTTTTAAAAACAGGGTTAGCGATTTTTGTAATATTTCTTCCTTCATGGCATCTGTTTTATCCTGGGTCCTATTACAGGTTCCAACATCATGTCGTTGGTAACCTGATTATTTCAGTCTTTTAGCCGTCGCCTCAAAGTCGTGCACTGTACCCTTTAAGTTATCCTGATCAACTTTTGCCAGATTCAGAATAGTTTCACCACCTTGTGAGGACTCAAAGTAGACTACCAGCTTTTCAGGACTTTCTTCGACTCTTAATATTTTGCGGCTACTGCTGGCAGGATCAGCCTTTTCAATGAGCTCTCCGGTCAGTTTCCCATCTTTTCTGATCAATTCGGTCAGAAACGTAACATCGCCTTTGGGTGAGTTTAACACGGTAACTTCCCACTTTCCTACAAAGAAATCCGAGGTCTGCGAAAAACACGCAATACTGGAACTTAGCAATAAGAAGAAAATGACACTTACAATTCGCATGATATATTGTGTTTAAAGTTGAAGATAACCGGAGTTTGGTAAGCAGGTCCTATTGGTACCTCTGTCGGAAATTATTTTTACGACAATAATTTCCATTAAAGGTATTGGAAATTAATTTAACAAAAAAAGTTTCTGTGAAAATGTTTATCTGCGATAGGCCAGACACAATCACCAGTGTTTTCTTACCGGGTTAGTGTTCATAATTGGATTCGACTTGCCGCGGTGGAGCAGTATAGCAATGATCAGCGATGACTTTCTAAACCGTAAATCTGTCTCAACGACTCCGAAGGGATATACTTGCGCCGATCTGGACTGGGGACACTTGCTAATACTTCTTTGCGCTCATGATTAGGGATATTTTCACTTCGTTTCTACCATGTTCTGCAGGCACACATGGTATCGAAAATAGAGGGGTTCTGTGATCCGGTGCAATTCGCGGGCTACCGATAAGTCGGATTCGATTTCAGAACAAAACAAAGTGAAAGAAAGCAAAAAGCAAGCAGACCGGACTGAAGACCTTTGTGTCCGAGTTGGAGAAGCGACTATTGTAAAAACGTTTGCTCAAACCGACGTAGTTGAAGTCGCCTATTGCCCGCAAAAGAAGTAGGATTCCTATGCCTCTGGTACCATAAACGGCAAACGTTTCGATCAGGCCTTCGCCAAATACCCCCGCCCGAGCGAGATTTATTAAAGTAAAGCATAAAAAGCTTACACACAAAATTGCAACTCTGAGCCCATTGGGCTTATAGAGCATGCGATTATTGCCATCGGTGGGTATTAATGCATAGTTACCCAATGAGCCTCCAAATAGCCAGTTCAGATGAATCAGAGTCAGTCCTATGAAAAACAAGGAATTAAAGGTTGCCAGAGTCAGGTAAATCATTTGTTGGTAAAAAACAGAGTTTCAACAATCCTACACTCATTACTATTCGAGGTAAGATTGCTGGGTCGTAATAGGCTGTTGCTGGGGGCATAAAACAAGTATCTCGACAGTAGGCGAGAGGTGAAAATCTTGGCATTAACTGGTCAAAATTTAGTGTCGATCTGTTTCTTTGAGGAAACTTCCGGTTGGTTACTTTGGTCTGGCCAATTTGGTCATTACGGAAGACAAACTTCATGTTGTTATTCAAGATAGCGCTAATTCCATGGAAAAAATCTCGGAAGAAGAAATTGCCTATTGTTTGCAAATATTAGCACCATAAACCCGGTTTATATCGCCCGACTTTGCGCTGTTCTGAAACGGCATGTTCTATTAATAATTCCGTTTCCGTCGATTGTACCCTCCCTTGTGCTGTAAGCTTGCCCGGAAGTACCTATCTGAATGTTTTGGAGAGGAAAAAGCCCAATCCTGTGAAATAGCACTATTATCTGCCGAATGGATCCTGTTCCCAATGGTTGAGTATTATTTACTTAACATAAAATAGAAGGTATTTTCCGGGGTTACCTTCGATTTGCTCAGGGCCAGTTCCACCGGAATATAGAGTCATTTGCACTGTTCCATGGAAATAGTTATTATCAAATCAAATATGATAAAATAGAGCCAGTTGGTAGGCAAGATTTTACCATTATACTCAAAATCTCAGCTTCACTTTTGTCTTGTCTTGAAGTTGCCAAAATATCTGCTGTATTCCGCGCTATTCGGGCACATAATCAAAACGATGACAGCAAAACGTTCATGCTCCTGTTGGTGAAGATTTTAGAATTTTAACAGACCTATCATGAAAACCATTGTCGTAGACAGACAAATACTCTTTTTCAGAGAAGAACTGTTACCGCAGGGGCATAATCAGATCTGAGATTTTACTGCCGCCGGCAACCTTACAAGTCTACCAGATTCTGTACGGGATTTTTCTTTCGACACCATCTGGCCGGATGGATGATCTGTGTTCAGAATTGATTCCCGTTGAGGGAAAATGCAGCCCGGTACATATTCTCATTGAGTGCTGCAAGGGTACCAATAAGCAAGCCAGCCCGACTTATTGGGCTGACCTGCTTTGTTAGTCTTAATGAATATGACTGCTTACTATCTGCTCACAGTTACTTTATGGTTGGTAACCGCTCCATTGTTCAGTTTTACAGTGACAACGTATAGCCCGGCAGGCAGCTTGGTGATATCCAGACCTTCTGATGTGACGGCATTCTGATTGATGACAACTCTTCCCGATGGGTCTTGTACCAGCACCCGGTCGACCTGCCCGATATCCAGGTTTTTGAGCTGAATCCTGCTTACCGCCGGGTTCGGATAGGGCAGAATGCCTGCTGCGCCTTCAAAATTAACCGACCGAATAGCGCTGTAAGCAAATGTTGCATCCTGGTCAACCATTTTGAGGCGGTAGTAATTAAGCCCGCCGGCAGGCGTAGTGTGTGTATAGCCATAATTCCTCAAAACGGAACTTTCACCACTGGATTTTACGATTGTCAACGTCCGCCAGGCCTTTGCATCCCGGCTATGCTGAAGCTCGAAATAGTCACTGTTGGTTTCCTGGGTTGTCGCCCATGTTAGCCGGGTTGTTGCCTCTTCCCTGGCTGCGTTAAACTCAGTCAACGTGACGGGGAGGGAGGTGTCAATGCTACCAAAAGAGCTAGGATCATCGGTGCCAACATTGGTAGTGTTGTATCCTCCGGGATTTCCGTTGGCCTGATAACCTACTGTCGTGCTATTTGGACCTGTCGCTGTGCCTGAAATTCTGAATACGGTATACTCTCCGCCAGGAATGGTTTTGTCTTGCAGCAGCGAAATGAAATATGCTCCGCCTCCCACGTCGATGATCTCAGGCGTCGCAAAGTAGTTGGTAAAGCCAGGTTCGACAGTTACTACCGGATATCCCATGCCCCGGACAGTAATATTTACCTGGAATTCGGACCCGCCTGGCGGAGGCCAGTTCATAGTGCCCACCGAACTGCCGGCATCGATGGTGAATGATACAGCCTCGGCGGGCGCAAAGGGAGATGCGGGCAAATTGTCGCCGACGCCCGTTCCAAGAATAATTGATCCCCCGACATCGGGCTCTTGTGCAAAACTGAACAGCCAACCCAGCGTGGCAAGAACTGTTAAGAATATCGTTTTCATATATTATCTGTTTGAAATTGACATGGATGGATGACTATTATGGCTCATAGGAAATCGCTTCCTGATCTGTGTTATTTGTATCCGGTGATTCTCCGGCCGAACCCGACGGAATGGTGACCGTAAACGTATACTTCCCGTTGGCGCCTGAGGGGTTAAAGGTGGCCGGTACATTGAATTGTGAATAGCTGTTGTTCAGCACGGTTGTCGAAACAAATTGATGCTGTATCCCCACCAATCCATTGTAGGTCCATCCATTAACCGCCGTTCCCGGTGTGATTCCGATTGCCCAGTCAGAGGATCTTCTGATATTCAGCGTAATCGCGCCTGAGGTAGGTTTGTTTTTCAGTTCTGTCACGCGAATCCGCAAAATGATTGCCGAGCTACCGATGATACTGCTTGGGATCACGGTGATTGTCGGGGTCAGGTCGGGCGCGCATGCAATGGGTGTACTACCGTCACCAGGTTCGGGTGTCGATTCGCGGGTATCCACGTAGGCCCCGTAAACATCCACATACTGCTGCAACGCGCCGGCAAGTGAGCTGACAGTTATTCTAACTTCGTTAAAAGGCTTGGTAGTTTTAAAGCCGGGATTGTAAAAATCGGTCGGCGTGCCGAACCATTGCACGACAACGGTCAGGTCAACCAAGGCGCCGGTTGGGTTGCTTTCCTGAAAAACCCCGTTCAGGTAGGTGGATACAGTAATATTAGGGAAAATTGAGCCCGATACAGGGAAGGAGTTTTTCTTGATGGTAAAGCCCGCAAACGTTCCCTTAGGATAAACCACGCCAGGCGTCGCCACAGAAAGCGATACGGTGTTTGCGCCACTGGCTGCATTGTGCAGAGTCGCAAAATCGGTAGTGCTGGCGCTTACCGCGTTCCATGGGTTTTCAACACCATATCCGGCCGCCAACGCACCCGTAGTTCCTGTCCGTTCAAAGTTCACGACGGCCGAGGTGTTCTTACCTCCCGAGATCGAATTGGTCAGAACGTATGTGCTCTGGCAGTCAATAACCTCTGTACAAATTTGTGTACCTGATTCGTCAAGAAATGGCTGAAATACGGCTCCGTAAATGCGGATCACGCCCAGATCCACAGCTGCACCATTTGCGAAGGTAATTTTTACTTCATCAAAGGGGACGTGTCCCACGATACCGATTATCTGTCGTTGGTAGCCGCCGGTAACAAGAGAGGAGGTTACTCCGCCCAGTAATGCAGTCCCGGCACTATTTTGCACTACCAGACCATTGTTAAGCAGCTGGATACTCATAGATGACAAGATTCCGGCGTTAAACAGACTGGCGCTGCCAATATCAAAACCTGCATAGGTACTGGCCGGATAGGTCTCTACCGCATTGGCAATGGCAAAGCTGGCGCTGGCTCCCAATGTTGCGCCGAGGGTGATGCCTGCATAGCTGTCGGTGTCATTGTCGATGGCATTTTCGGAGTTGTTAATAGCGTTTCCCGCAGAAGCCACGCCAAAAAATCCGGTTTCCTTTCCGTCGATATATACCGGATAATCAGGGTTGGTCACCGGTGTCAGCTCGCGGCAAACCAGCGCCTGGCCGGCGCAGAATTTTTTGATGATGGCCGAATAGATTCTGATCGTACCCAAGCTTAATCCGGGACCCTGTGCGAACGAAATCCTTACACCCGTAAAAGGCTGATTGGCCACAAACCCGATCACCTGGCGCTGCGTACCGGTAACCAAAGAAGAGTTCAGGGAAATAAGGCCTCCACTGGCGTTTACTGTCTGAAGAACTTCCCCTTTTTCGTTGAGGGTGGAAACCGTAACACCCGACAGGGAATTCAGACCCACGAGCTGGTTATTGGAAATGTCAAAACCTGCGAATGTGCCGGACGGATAGGTGGGGGTAGCGCCACCTGTTACTGCTGCCCCATCCTGCACGGCCAGCGTCGCAGTTACGGTTGCTGAACCTACCAGGTTGATCGAGGCGTAGTTGGATGTTGATGCATCTGTGACATTGTCGGGATTCTCGATGTAGTTGTTGACCGAGGTCAGATCGCTGACACCGGTATGGCGCCCGTCAATAAATGCCGGGAAAGTACTGCGCGAGAGTGCCGTGTTGGTATTGCAGACAGGCGTCCCGGTGGAACAGAATTTCTCAAAGACAGCTCCGTAAATCCTGGTCCCGTAAATGCCAGCACTGAATGCTGAATTGATCGTCAACCGGATTTCATCAAAGGGTTTCTCCGATTTGAAACCAACCACGTGACGGCCCGTGCTGACGAAAAACTTGGTTGCTGCAAGACCGCCACCGTCGTCATAGGTCTCCTGCAGGGTACCGTCCAGATAGGTGCTGATGCTGTGCCCGATACCTGCTCCGCCGGAAGCGAGGTACACATCCTCGATTTCAAGTCCGGCAAATGTGCCGGCTGGGTATCCGCCCGTCTGGCGCGATTTAACACCCACATAATAGCTGGATAGGCCTGTGACGGCCTGGGACATGTAGGCAAAGTTATCCGGATCTGTGTCAACTGCGTTATTGGGCGAGTCGATACTGCATTGAAGGCAGCCGATTGCTGACAGATTGGTTGTCACATACACTGGATGGTTCAGGTTTGTCCCGTCACCCTGTGTTACTTTTGTAGGCGTGTTACAAGCTAGCTCATTATCACAGAAGTTTGTGATCACCGGATAGGAGACCTCAATCGTATTGATCGCTCCAAAACCCGGGCTAAGCACGGTGTACTGGATCTCATTAAACTCGCCGGTGGCTACCGCGCCCACCGTCACCGCTCCATCGGAGCTGAGCAGCGAGCCTGAAAACAAGGAAGCACCGGTGACGACAGTTACCGGCGTACCGTCTTTCAGCAAAGTCAGTGTACCCAGGTTTATCAGGTTACCCGCAAAAGCAGATGCGGTGGTAAGTCTTATCCCGCCGTAAGTGCCTGAGGGATAAATGACAGCTTCGTCACGCAAACTAATGGTGTAAGCGCCGCTAATGAGCACGGTTGTGAAATTGGCATGCGTAGAAGGGTTATTGTCTTCCAGGTTGCTTGTTCCGGTCCATAGGCCAAGTCCAGCCGTTGCGGCAGTCAGGCCGGGCCCGACAAGCGGTGAAGGGGTATTGCATGGCTGTGTCCGCGTGTATCGGCGGAGCTCCACGTTCCAGACGCGAATTTCGGGGCTTCCCCCCGCGAAACTACCCGAGAATGAAATTTGGACCTCATCGAAGTCTTGATGTGCATAAAAGCCGACATTGTCGTCGTAGGCAAGGGAAGAGGAGGTTTCCTGAAGCGCGCCGTCGAGATAGGTGGTGATGACCGCAGTGAACGAGCTGTTGACTGCCGTCCAGATCCCGGTTCTGGTCAGTTTGAAACCGACCCAGTATCCGGTGAATGGTGTTGTACCGTACGTATTGGTTCCATCCAACACCTTAATTGACCGGTTGGTGAAGGAGGATCCGAAGGTGCTTCCAACCGAGGTGGAAGCGTAGTCAGTCAAAGAGCTGTTGGTAATGTTTGCCGAGTTCGTCCATGTACCATTTGTGCCGCTGATCGAGACAGGATAGGTGTTCTGCACCCAGGCTGTGTTGGTCTGTGGTACCACGTTTGATGGGACGTTGCCGTCTTGAGCCCAGCTCAAAGATGAAAGTAGCAGCATGAAAAGGAACATGGCCGCCGCTCCTTGCGGGCCATTTCTTTTTTTGCCTTTCTGCGAGGCAACTATGGTAAAGTTATCTTTCATACGGATTGGATTTAAAACTTTGTCGATTGAGTGTCGTTTCATTTTCTTGCTTTTCATTTGCATAGGCAGCATTGGTTTGGTTTAACATTGGGTATTTGGTTTGTTTTATTGATTTTGGGGATTCATTATGGCTTGTGCTGGGAACTGGTCAGGGTATCGCTACTGAGGAGTGATTTGCGCTTCATGCTGCGCAGAAGTTGGGAATGGAGCTTGCTTATTTATCGGAGTGGGATTTGCCCTGGCGCTTCTTTGGGTGAGACCAAAAGTGGCCGCCTGGCATTTTGTAAAACAAATATGAACTAACTTATCCACGCGGATGGGTAGCTATCTTTCCAATTTGGGATAGTTATCTTAAAGCCTGATTGAGAAAAAAGAGAAGGGGTGGGTATTTTTATTTGAACGATACCGCATCAGCGGCTTGCCAGCTTTGGCATACGCGTTGATTTATCTTAAATTTTCTTTCAAATGGATTGGCGGATTTTTCAAAAAGGCGAATGTTTTCCGCTTAATGGGATGTTTTTTTATCAATAACAGGGCAGAATCTTATTTTGTAGAATTTTTTCTATGATTATCGATTTTGGGAATACTTAGTTTTGACCTTCGGCCATCGTGTATTACCCTTCATCGTTAAAAGTTTTTTTCTTATGTCAGACTTGCGTGGAAAAACCAGGCGGATATGGGCGTTCTTTCTTGCTTTTTGTCTGATCGCCTCGTCCGGGACGGGCCAGGCTTTCAGGTATTTTTCAGAGCGTGAAGGGGCTCCGGTTTCAACGGTTCAAGGGATTGTTCGGGATCATCACGGATTTATGTGGTTTGCTACTATCGAAGGACTTTATCGGTATGACAGCAGAACGTTTAAAGCGTATATGCCAAAGCGTGGGGGCGCTGGTTCAATTGCTTCAAATTTGGTTCAAAATGTAATTTGTGATTCGCATGGCGATATTTGGGCTGCAACCTGGGGAGGTTTGAGCAGGTATGAGCCTCGAACAGACTCTTTCACGACTTTTCGGAATGATTCTTCCAATGCAAATTCTTTAAGTAGCAATACGGTGTTTTCTATTTTGGAGGATAGCAGGCAAGGGTACTGGGTTGGAACCTCAAGAGGCGTTAATTATCTGAGGATTGTTGATAAAAAAACGAAGGTTTCCAGATTTGCGCTGGACCGGCCGAAAACCCGCGCAAATATGGTGCGCTGCCTTGCTGAGGGAAAGGATGGCCTGTTGTGGCTGGGTACATACGACGGACTGGTTTGTATGCGCAAGGATGGAACCGGAAAGAAGGTTTTTAAAATGAGCTCGGAAGGTAGCTATCCTTCTGTTAACGAGTTTATAGCAATCTATCCAGATCGTAAGGGAAGTATCTGGATCGGATCCAACAGGGCCGGGCTCATTCGGTTCGACATCGCGACAGAGCATTTTTTTATAATGGAGCATTTCCGGCGGCCAGGCGAGGAGCTTCCCATCGTTTCGGCTATTGTTCCCGGAGAGAAGGGGAAACTCTGGATTGCCACCTGGTCGGGGCTGGCCTGCTATGACACCGAAAGCCAGCATGCCGATTGGTTTTTTAATCAACCAAATAGTCCTTATAGTTTACCGGATAACCTATTGTATGCGTTGTACCGCGACAATCAGGGAGGCATCTGGACGGGCAGTTATTACTTGGGAATTACTTATATGCACCCGGCTTCATCCAATTTTGCTTCGCTCCGCTCTTCGGCAGAACGTCTGCCCACTAAAGCTTTTGAGGCAGGGTGGCTCGGGGTTTCCCGTAGGGGGGACCTTTGGGGAATAGCAGACGATCGCAGTCGGATTACGATCTATGACAACCAGACGGGCACACGCATCGTGATCGGGCTGCGATTACCGTTCGCGATCACTTACAATGCCTTTTTTCTCGATAACAATTTTCTCTGGTGTGGTGGTAATTCGCTTTTAAGTCGATATGATCTAAGGACCCACGAACGGTTAGATTTTCCGATCGGAGACTCACGACAGAGGCCGAGCTCGGTTGGTCTGGTAGCCGATCTTTACGAAGATAGTAAAGGCCGGCTTTGGGTCGGGGGAGTGTTTGGACTGATGTTGTTTGATAAACAGAAAAAACAGTTTGACGAAAACCTTCATGGAGCCCGTGCTGAGTTTGGAAAGTTCTCAAGCCGGTATATTAACTGCATAGCCGAAGACTCGAAAGGCAATTTGTGGTTCGGCGGCCGGGGTGAAGTTTTTTTGCTTGGAGCAGGAGCCTCACGGGTTGAAAGAATACTCGTTGATGTCAGTGAGGCCGTGAGGACCTCTGCTCATGTCTGGCGGATTCAGGAAGATAAGGCGGGCAGAATCTGGTTTGCTATGGCCACGTATGGATTGCATTCCTATGATGCGAAACTACGACGTATAGTGCTGTCACCAGATTCACCGGGGAAAGTGCTGGATTTACAAACGGATAAAAATGGTTATTTGTGGATCAACGGTGGATCAACGCTCGTCCGGTATCACCCTGGGGCGCATACGGTTCAGCGCTATGATGCCCAGGACGGGCTGCCTAATAGCGCTGTATTACGGACTGGTACTTCCATTCGTGACCGGGATGGTACGCTATATTTTGGTACCAATAAAGGGGCTTTTTCTTTTGACCCCCAAAAGATCGTTTTATATAAATATTCCTCTCCAATTGCGATCACCAGCGTCTTGCTTTTCAACAAGGAGGTGACAGATGCAGACAAGACCGGCATTCTGAGCAGAAGCAAAGACAGGTTTGAAAACCTGGTATTCCGCCATGATCAGAATGTTTTCACTTTGGAATTTGCTTTGCTAAGCTATGTCCGCTCCGACAGGCACCAATATGCTTATAAATTGGAAGGGTTCGACAAGCAGTGGAACTATGTAGCGCATCCTTCGGCTACCTATACTAACCTGCCCGCTGGGAAATACACGTTCCTGGTCAAGGCGGCAAACGGGGATGGGTTCTGGAGCCAGCATCCTTTGCGCACGGCGATTGTGATCCTGCCTCCGTGGTGGGAAACATGGTACGCATACGTTGCCTATTTGCTGGTGCTGGCAGGTCTGGTATACGGGATCACCCGGTTTTTCTGGCTGCGAACCTCGTTCAGGAAAGAAAATGATCTTTACCAGACCAAGATAGACTTTTTTACGAATATCTCTCACGAAATACGCACGCACCTGACGCTGATCAGCGGCCCGCTGGAAAAGGCTTTTCGGTCCGGCAGGATGGATTCCAATGTCAGAAAGTACCTGGACACGGCAAAAGGCAACTCGGACCGGCTGATGAATCTGGTGGAAGAGTTGCTGGATTTCCGGAAAATACAGAATGGAAATGTAAAGCTTAGGGTTACTGAGCAGGATATCACCCGCGAGATGAGCCTGATTCTGGCTTCTTTTGAACATGCCGCTGCGGAAAAACAGATAAGTCTGCGGCTGGATTGCCCTGTGAACCCGGTAATGGTCTGGCTTGATACGTCCCAGATGCAGAAGGTTTACTATAACCTGCTCTCGAATGCAATCAAGTATACACCGGATGGCGGGCATGTTCATGTCACGGTACGGGAAGAAGCTGATCATGCAACCGTAAAAGTAGCAGACAATGGCAGGGGAATCGCGCCGGAGCATTTATCGTCCTTGTTTACTAACTTTTTTCAGGTTTATGACCGGGGCGTTTCGAACACGGGTTATGGCATCGGCCTGGCGCTGACAAAAGGGATTGTGGATCGGCATCAGGGTAAGTTAGTTGTCACGAGCAGGAAGGCGAGTGACTCACAAGCTGGGGAGACGATCTTCACTTTGACCCTGCGAAAAGGCCACGCACACCTTATGGATTGCGACTTTATCGGTGAAGGTTCTGTGAGCAGCTCTGCTGCAATAGGACCCAAAAGCGATGCACTCACCATGCAAAATGACCAGGCCGGTAAACCTCATACGCTGCTTTTGATCGAAGACAACGAAGAGCTCCGCGCGTTCGAAAGAGAGACGCTCCGCGGTCAGTATCAGATCCTGGAGGCCGATAACGGTGAAGATGGGCTGAGGATTGCCAGGGAGATGCTGCCCGACCTGATTGTGTGTGATGTGATGCTTCCCGGGTTGAATGGCCTCGATGTCTGCCGTAAATTGAAGTCTGATATCGTGACAAGCCATATCCCGATCATTCAGCTTTCGGCCAGAGCGACTGCATCGCAGGTGCTTGAAGGTCTTCTGACCGGGGCCGACGACTATCTGATAAAGCCTTTTGACCTGAATGTATTTGAAGCCAAGATTCGGAACCTGATCCAGGCGAAAGAAGTCTTGAAACACTGGTATAGCCAGTCGGTGCTCATGGACCCGGACCCTGTATTTGTAAAAAATATGGACAGCGAATTTGTAATCCGTCTCAAAAATCTGGTCTTGGAGCATATTTCCGATCCTGACTTCGGGGTAAAGGATTTGGCTTTCCATATCGGAACGAGCGTGGCAGTGCTGTACCGGAAACTCCGGGACCTTACAGGGATGACAGTTAATGATTTTTTGAAGAAGATCCGTATGGCACGGGCGATGCAATTACTGGAATCGGGTCAGTACCATGTTGGGGAAGTTGCTACGATCGTCGGCTATGAAAGCAGCAAGTATTTCGGGAAAGAGTTTAAGAAGGTGTATGGCAAGACTCCCAATGAAATACGAAGGCGGCCTGGGGCTGAAGAGTCAGAATCTGCCGAAGATCTGTGAGGAGCATTTTTTGTCAGTCTGTGGAAATTGCAAGGCTACTTTCAAGAAAGGTGAAGCGGATGTATCATCGAGTATAGTCTTATGGGTGGCAAAATCCTGTAATAAAAGAATCACTTCGTTGCTAGTCAGATGCCTGGGAACCGGTCCTGCCGGCAAACTTTGATTAACCCTGTCTTCCAAAAAGCTGCTCCGGCGGCGAGTCCCAGGCGCACTCTGGGAAAGTGGGTTTGGGTGGTTTCAGAGAAGTCAGCTATGTAGAAACTACACAGTACTTTCATCGCGAGCCCCGGGGTTGATTGGCCGGATATCTTCAAATGACCGATGGGAGCTGCTGATAAAGCACCGGCGATATTTTTGTGACCACAGTTTGATAAGAAAACTACCCTTGAATTCGGCGGGTGCTTTTCATTTTTGTGACAGCAACGGCAAAACAATTATTAAACCCTTATAAAAGCCAGAGCGTGTCCATGCCCAGAAGCCAGAGCTCATTTCATCATGGAGAACTCGAAAAAATCGCATGGGTCTTTTTGAGGCAGGTTGGTTTACGGCTAACCGGTGGGGAGAACTATTTTTGAATGTGTAAAGAAACGGATTTGAAAACAGCCTGTAAATCAGATGTTTTTGCTGCTGTTTCACCAGGCATGGTCTACACGGAGTTTCACTGAATGGTTATTGTACAACGAGCTAGAAAAGAAGATGAATTCAACACTGAAAAAAAGTTGTGTCATAAGGGTGGTCATCATTGACAGACAACCAATTATTGAGAGAGTCCTGACGGCTGGGCTCAACATACAATTTGAGGCGATAACGATATGTGACTTTGAACGGGCAAACGAGCTTCGAAAAGAGCTTCTCCATTTCTTTCCGGACATCATTATTCTAAGTTTGGATCAAATGGACATACACCAGCAGATGAATCTGATAGGATTTGTGTCAAAATGTTGTCCGGCCACAAGGATCATTGTATTGAGAGCTACATTGAACCGCATGATGATCCCCAGGTATTTTCAGGCCGGCGTGAGCGGGTATCTTTCCAGAAGTACCGCAGCGACCCAATTACTAGACTGTATCGAATTAATCCGGAAGGGGAAGCTATACATATCGTCTGAGCTGTTGATCCGATTGCTGTAACATCCTGGTCAATCTGCCGCGGGTGGTGTTAACTTTAAGTACCGATAACGTTATGAACGTTACCTATCTTTTAACTTCTTTTAGAAGAGCGACACACTGTATCATGGGCTTGTCGGGAATCAAAACGGATTGTATCTATGGCTGAAAATGATGTAGTGGACAAGGAGGGGAATAGCTTTTCCCGACACAGGGAATTGATCAGTAAGTACTTTGAACTAATTGATGTGCACGTATCGAATCTGGTTGCCGGTTTGGAAACGGAAATGATGGAGCTTAACGAGATTGCAAGAGAGTTGTGTGTGTCTCATAAGCACCTGATAGCGGTCATCAAGCAGGCGACAGGACATCATCCATGTCACTTTTATATTCGAAAGATCCTGGAAAAGGCAGACCAGATGTTGCGTGAGACAGATTATTCGGCTGCCGAAATCGCGCGGAAACTAAGCTATGACCCGTCTAATTTTACAAAATTTTATAAGAAATATTCCGGGATGACGCCCGGACAGTACCGGCAAAAGAGTTATGCCTCCGAATGAAAATTCCGAAAAGTTCACCATGCCCGCTCTGTGCACGGGGACTACCTTTGAACCCATTATTAAACTAAAAATCAAGCATAATGTCAAAAAGTGATCTCAAAGGCAAAGTGGTGCTGATCGCCGGCGGTGGAAAGAATCTGGGCGGTTTGCTGGCTGGTAATCTTGCGAAAAAAGGTGTAGCCAAGCTGGCTATCCATTACAATAGCGAAAGCGCCCGCCCCCAGGCAGAAGCAACACTCGCCGAGGTGAAAGCCGCCGGAGCGGATGGCTTTCTTTTTCAAGGCGATCTTACTCAGGTTGGCAACATTACCAGATTTTTCGATGAAACCATCGCCAAATTTGGCCGTGTCGACATTGCGATCAATACTGTTGGAAAGGTATTGAAAAAGCCATTTGCCGAAACCACAGAGGCAGAGTACGACAGCATGGCAGATATTAACTCGAAGGTGGCGTACTTCTTTATCCAGGAAGCGGGAAAGAAGCTCAGTGAAAACGGTAAGATATGCACGATTGTCACTTCATTGCTGGCCGCCTATACTGGTTTGTATTCTACTTATGCGGGACTCAAAGCACCAGTTGAGCATTACACCAGGGCTGCCTCCAAAGAGTTCGGCCATAGGGGCATCTCTGTAACGGCGGTCGCGCCCGGGCCGATGGACACCCCATTTTTTTACGGCCAGGAAAGTGAGGATGCGGTAGCCTATCACAAATCCGCGTCTGCCCTGGGTGGTCTGACTGACATCAGCGACATCGCACCCCTGGTTGAGTTTCTGGTAGCGGACGGCTGGTGGATTACCGGGCAGACGATTTTCGCCAATGGTGGCTATACCACCCGGTAGGGGCTTGAACGTAAAACGGGCCCCTATGCCATCAAAAGCAATGGTGGGGCCCATTTTTTAACACAGCGGGTCAGGTTTACGAAGAATTTGAGGAGAATCCGGGAAAATATTTAAGTGAAAATGCCCACCAGCAATAAAAGATAAGATACGGTGATATTAAAAACGATCAATGTGCTTTTGATGTTAGGCGCTGTATATATGGGCTTTAAGCAGGGCTACGGCATGCTTACCGGCAAAATCCAGATGCTTGACATGTTCGGCAAATGGGGATTTGATAGAACTGCTGTTATGATTAACGGCATTGTTACCATACTTGCCGCAGTGTTGATCCTGTACCCGAAGACCTTTTTATGGGGCAATTTTTTGATGGCGGCAGGTATCTTGCTAATCATCTGTTGCCATCTGCTTGGCCGCGACCTAAAAGGCGTGGCGATCGAATTGCCGTTCTTTCTCTTGAACCTGGTGATCATATATCTGGGGCATCCCCTCAAAAACTAGCCAAGATAAACCTTGTGTGCCTGTTCCTATCCCTGTTTGACGGCATGATGGTTAGTGGTATGTGGGCTCCATACAAGATCTGAAAATTGACAAACACCAAATCAAAATGGACTATTCAAAGTTCACCAACGAGAATGTAAGGTTGGCCCTGCAGGCGCTGCAAGCCGGAGATCAGCGCTGGTATTCCTTTTTTACAGAGACGCCGGAGATGACCGATGACGGCGAAAAGGTTAATTTCAGGCATTTCTTTGCAAAGGCGTTGGGGAATGAGAAATTTCTTGCCGTTGACAAAGTTGAAAATAATGGAAGGGATATCTATGGTGACTTTCAGGCCGGGAGCCTGGGGACATTTAAGGTGTTTTTTAGATTTCAACAGAATGCGGAAGGAAAGTTCGACCGTCTTGATATCGGACAGGCAGAATATTGAATCCCGGCGGCTGACGGTTCTACGCAAATTTGGTCTATGGATACCATAAAAAAGCTTGCAAAGCGGAAATATGAATTGCTGTTAGCTGTATTGCTACAGCATTTATTCATTGGTATCTTTCTTACTGATTTTGATTTTTATACCCGGATTGTCTGGCCGGTTAACATGCTGATACTCGGCATAGGCAGTATTTTCATTTTCACCGGTAAACACAGCTGGGAGCATTGGCTTCGTAACCTGCATTTTATCGTCATCTTATTGCTTCCTATCGGGATCCCTTTTTTTAAGGATGTCGGCTGGTACTTTACGCTGCTCAACATCAACTATTTGATATTCTTCTGTTTTCTGTTTGGACAGGTTCTGCGTTTTTTGATTAAACCTGGCTACATCAACACCGACATTATCTCAGCGGCCGCCTGTGGCTATTTCTTATTGATAGAGGTTTCAGTTTTCCTATTGCAATATTTCGAGTACCAGGATCAGCGGGCATTCAAAGGGATTGATACGTCTTCCCCGGCCCGTACATTCATTGATCTGGTGTATTTCTGCTCGATTACCTTTGCCAGCATAGGTTTTGGCGATATTACGCCCAATCTGCCAGTGACCAAACTAATAACTGCGTTTATCGGTATTGCCGGGCAATTCTATACGGTCGTACTGGTGGGCATCTTGATCAGCAAATTTTCTTCCGACAATAAATAAGCAAATGAATACCGCAAGCCACTACAAACTTCATCATTTTATTCCCTGGACCCGGACGAAAATTTACAAAATGCTGCTGATAAGCAGCGTTCCGACTACGTTGTTCTATTTTTTGGATTGGAAATGGCTGGCTCTTCCCTGGGTACCGGTGGCCTTGTTAGGTACGGCGGCAGCATTTATTTCCGGGTTTAAGAACACCCAGACCTATAACCGGAGCTGGGAAGCCAGGCAGATATACGGTGCAATCATCAACAATAGCAGGGCACTGGGGATCATGGTCCGGGATTTTACAAGGACGAAGGACAAAATCCAGGATGCGGCCCGGCACCGGCAGATCATCTACCGGCATTTTGCCTGGCTTACCGCGCTGCGCTTTCAATTGCGTGAAGTCAAAAGCTGGGAGAACGTAAAAACGCGGAGCTATAACAGGCAATTCTTGGCTAACTATAAAGTCCCGGAATGGGAAAGTAGCCTGGAAAAGGAACTGAAAGGACTTTTGCGGGACGATGAGCGCCAATACATCCTGTCCACCAAAAACAGGGCAACGCAGATCATCGCCATGCAGTCAGCAGAATTCAAAGTACTCAATGAACAAGAAGCGATTAGTGACTACAATTATGTTGCTCTGGTGAATTTGCTAAAAGACCTGTACGAGCAGCAGGGTAAATGCGAACGCATCAAGAACTTTCCTTACCCACGCCAGTTTTCCAGCATCAATCTGTACTTTACCAATGCACTTTGTTTGCTGCTGCCTTTGGGTTTCCTGGGCGAGCTTTCAAAGCTCACCGAAAAATTGGGGGAAAACATGATCTGGTTCACCATCCCGCTCAGCGTCTTGCTGGGATGGGTCTTTCTGGTTTTAGAGCAGATTGGCGAATCCACCGAAAACCCTTTCGAGGGTAATGCCAACGATATACCCATCACCCAGATCAGCCGGAATATAGAAATAGATCTGAGGGAAATGCTCGGCGAAAAAGACCTGCCCGCACCGATTACGGCGGTTAATGATATTCTAATGTAGCGGGGGTGAAATCTATTGAATCCTGGTAACAAAAAGTTTTATTACAGAAATACATGATGAACAATCAACATCTGGACACAGTCCGTAAGTGGTATCCCAATGCCTTGACATCCATTGATACCATTGACCGCCTGCTGGATACTATCGAAAAACACCTGGGCTTAAAACCTGAACAGCTCATGCATGCCGACAGTATGTGCTGCGACGACGTCAACGCTATTCAATATCCTCCCAGAGCATATCAGATGCTCGGCCCTTTCAAAATGGGCGGGCTGAACGGCTATCCCTTTGCGGGGCTGACGGGTATGAACGCCTTTGCTCATCACGTCCCGGAGAACGGAGCGGTAGTCGTTTTTTATGCACCCCATATCGGCATCACCAATCATGGTGTGATCGGTGAAATCAGCAGGATTGGCCAGCATGCAAACTCTGCCTGCTGCGGGGCAGCCAAGGGGGCTCTTGGCAAACTTTTGAGCGGCGAGATCATTGAAGGCAATATTAGTTCGCTGGACTTTCAGATGAATACGATCGAGCAGATATTTCTACACCATAAAGAAAGGATTCTGGCAGCGCCGAATCAGATATTTGAAGCGACCCAGGTCATGTACGAGGCCATAGACGATCGTATAGAGGTGCTCGTGAAACAAACCCATTACCCCTGCAAGTATGTCATCCTGGTGGGCGCCATTTTCATTAATGGTGACAAGGAAATGGGCTCATTCTGCCAGTACAAAAAGTTCGAGTATATCAACCTTGAAACCGGTGAGAGAAAGAGTCTTATGACGCAATACTACCATGAAAAGTAAGAGATGCAAAAGTGCGTGATAGAGCTTTAACGGCAGCCCGAAGGCCGGGATGTCCTTTTTTCAACCAAGGGAGGAGCCGAAAACATGATGGTAAATCAAACCGAGCAAAGTTGCCAGCAGCTATTTGGGGGAACCTGGATGGGAACTTTAAAAGGTCCGGCGGAAAATAGAGATAAATGTCGGGTGCTTTCTTCTAATGGCAGATGAATAGTGATGTGTTTATTAGTCGGATTTACTTTTTGTGAAAGGGTTTACTTATTGAAATCCAGTATGCTTGTGGGACTATGAATTGGCTGTCAGCCTTTGTTAACTCTGTTGCCTGGTTTATTAAATGCCTGCCGGGCTTTCTTTTGTTTATTTTGTGCGGCCGGACCGTTCATGCCGAAGCTGCGTTGCCCAATCTGGCTCTGCGGCTTGATGGTAAGGATAACAATGTCAGGACGGGTATAGGAATCTTAAAGGGATCATGGACACTGGAAGCCTGGATAAAAGGAGACGACGACCGGTGGAAACCTCAGGAAGTTGTTTTTGGGGGCGGTGAATACAGTGAACTTAATATTGCGGATTATCTACCTCTGGTTATCTCCAATGGCCGGCTAAACAGCCCTAAGGTAAATTTATACTCAGATGCCGCGCTGGATGGGAACTGGCACCATGTTGCACTGAGCTGTAACGGGTTTTCGACTTATCTTTTCCTGGATGGAAGATTGGCAGACAGCGCGCGAATTGCTTTCCCCGTTATACCGGGCGCTTTGGGCATTCATCAAAGTGAGGCAACTTCATTTGCCGGATTTTTGGATGAGGTCAGAGTCTGGAATGCGAGTATTTCGCCTCAGGTTCTCAAAGAATGGTCCGGCAGACCACTTGGGCCTGCACATCCGCAGTTCGACGCCCTTGTTGCGTACTACAATTTTGATGACGGGATAACCGATATCGCCGTTAACTGGGTGGGCAAGGCAGAACAACCCTACCACCTAAGGAACGGCAGAATCAATTTCCGGGGGACAGCTCCATTGGCATATGCCGTGCCATGCGAGAATCCCGGGTTTGTCCGGTCTTCCGGACCACAGTCTGTCTTTAACGCTGTGGTGATTAATAGCGAATGGGATTCAGACCAAGGAAGCAAGCAGCAGCAAATCCTGAAATTAAGGATCGCAGTGAACGGTGATCAGAAACCGGTTGCTTTGAACGGTATAAGCCTGGATTTATCAGCTGTGTCTGATTTGTCTGACATTGAATGTCTTCACATATTCTATGCGGGAAAGTCGGCACGGTCCGGTATCAGAAGGAAACTATTTGAATCAAGTTTCCCCCGAAGATACATGGAATTCAGCACTCCTGGCCAGGTCGCCGGCCTGGAGGCAGGGGTTAACTATTTTCTTGTAACGGCCGATATCAGCCCAAAGGCAAAGCCAGGCAACGTAATTAAGATAACAGTTCCTTCCCTTGTATTAAGCAATAAGGTTATTGTTCCAACGCCGGCTCAGTGTTCAGTGGAAAAGACGGTTACGCCTGTCAGAAAAGCCAGTGAGAACATTCTGAAAGTACTACAATGGAACATCTGGCATGGAGGTGTGCATCTTCCCTATAACGGGTTGGGCAGAATACTCGATTTGGTAATGGTTAGTGGAGCGGACCTTGTTATGATGCAGGAAGCATACGGGTCTCAACGGCAGATCGCAGACTCGCTCAAATATTTTCTGCAGACAGATTCACCGCAGGGTAACCTGGCACTTCTGAGTCGCTATCCAATGTCTTCTTTGCCTTCATCTGGGGTGATGAATTCCAATCCGGCTTATCTGCATCTGGGCGACAGTCAAAGAATATTGGTCAATGCCTGCTGGCTTAGATACGCATATCGGCCAGAGTATACCTGGTGTTACCCCAACACAGGTCTTGATCCCAGGGAATGGGTAAGGCAGGATTCGGCGTTGGCCCTATATGATATCCGTCGTATTCTGGAAAAAGATACCGATCCGTATAACAATGGCACGGAGCTGGGCACGATTCTGGGAGGCGACTTTAACTCCGGCAGCCACCTGGATTGGACAGCGGCGGCCGCAGGACTTCATCATGGGTACGGTCCGGTCCTGTTTCCAGTATCCAGATATTTGGCTGAAAAAGGCTATCTTGATAGTTTCCGCAAGGCTCATCCGGACGAGATATCCAGGCCGGAAGGTACGTTTGCTCCTATTTACGGACAACTTTTAAACAACAGGATTGATTTTATCTACTACAAGGGGCCGAATATCAGGGTGATAGCGTCAAAGATCCTGAGGACCCCTGCTGAAATTGATGATGTGTGGCCCTCTGATCACGCCGCCGTTCTGACAACCTTTGAAATAAATCCGGTGAAATAAAAAGCCGGAATCGTAACTTTCAAGGCATAGTATTTAACGAAGTCTTTCAATCATTCAGTCTTAAAACAGGCTTTCACCCTATTTGGGAATAGGGTGAATTTTGATATTCTTTCGAGTATTCTCCACCGCACGATCGCTTATCTGCCAGTGTTTGGTAACAACCCGGTAAGAGTGAAAGGGACAAAGTGTATATACGGAACTGTCGCTTTACCAGTAAAACTTTTTTCAGAAAGAAGCGTATCGATATGGCTTTGTTCATTCTGCCTAAGGTTAATACCACTCAAGCTCAAGCAAACGCAACTGTCCGAAAAGCTCTCTCAAACTGAACTGCTCGCTGAGCGATTCCTTAATTTTCCTCTTTTTTAGGATTTATGATGGTAAATCAAAAGTAATAAGATAAAGTCCCCTGTTTGATCAGATTTTGCCCCATCTATTCAAAATCCTTGCATCACCTTTGGGTTGTCTTAGAGCCGTAGCGGATAGCCGGCTTCACTGTTGTTAGCGCGCGTGGTTGGTGAAACTTGTCTTGCAAGCTGGCAGAATTGGAATCGTAATCAAATGGCAATTGACTGCTATGGCCTTTGATAGTTTATCGGCAAAAAGTGCTCTGATTTCACCCTATAAACACACGAAATAAAAACACTACCACAGAAACTTTTCATTAAGAAATTATATGAGGGTGGCTATTATTGAAAAGCAACTTTTTATTCGAAGAGGATTGATCGCAGAGATTTCGCTCAATTTCGAAGGCGTAGAAACCAGGGACGCGGAAAACTTTATTCTGTTTCGGGATCAGTACCCGGATTTTGCTCCTGATGTAGCAATTCTGAGTCTGGACGAGATGAGCCTTCTTCAGCAGATTGACCTGATCCGGGCCGTCAATAAGTGGCATCCGGAAACCAGAATAGTCGTTATGGGCGAAATTCTCAGGCGGTCGATTGTGATGGGATACTTTAAAGCTGGGGTCCAGGGATTTTTCTCCAAGTACGGTACCGCTGATGAGCTCATCGAATGCATCAACCTGGTGGTGGCTGGAAAGCGGTATCTCTCTCCAAGTATTCTGATATGGTTACTTCGCAGCGAGCCCGCTCCGGGGGGCGGCTTAACCCATATTGTAGGCAATATATCCATGTTGACTGACAGGCAGCGTGAAATCGCCTACTACCTGGCCCGCGGTATGCCGACAAAATGGATCGCGGTCACTGAAAACGTTAGATCATCCACCGTCAGCGCCATCAGATCGATTATTTTCAAAAAGCTGGGAGTAAGCGACATCACTCAATTGAGAAAGATTTCATCCCATTTGCAGCTTGATTGGAGCAATGCGGCAGATGATTTTCGGTGAGTGTTCTTATTGTCTTGTGCCCCTTAAAGTACACGAGACTACAGGACACGTATACACACGCATTTCATTTCATCAGCAAACACAATGAATTGTTTAGATGCTTAGTCATTGTAGGCGGGGAAGGTTGAGATAATCCTGCCGTTCGCCAGGATTTGCCGCGAGAGCTGATTTGGATGCTGTATTGGAAATAATGAATTACAGTAATTCCAGATCTTCTCTCAGAGAGGGTGGGGTAAACTCTTGCAAAGGGAAATTGCCCTGTTTCTGCAAAGATTGTGCCCCATCCGCCGGGCTGTATTGGTTGATCTTTGCCTTCTCCGGCTCGGTAATTCTCCCGGTTCACAGGAACGCTGATTGAATTCAGACCGGCCCCCAGAAAAAGGATAGAGGAAGACGTTATGAAGGGACTACGCAGATGACGTTGAGTAAGTAATTCAGTCTCCCGGTGTTTCCGGGAGATTTGATTTGTCAATTGCTGATACATGAAAACTGATCGAATTTTCATTTTAACAATCTAACTGAATATGAGTAATTTTTACACGTTTCTGGTGAGCTTCGCTTTGCTGCTCATCACTATTTCAGGCAACGCACAAACCAAAATAAAGGACTCATCGGTCGCGGGGACCCCCTTATTGCCCAAACCTGGCGCTATATTGGAGCTGGAAAGCAACCAGAGAGCTTTGCTTCTCCCGCGTGTCGAGCTTACCAGCACTACGAGCTGGGCACCCTTGAACGGGCCCGCCCCTGGCGACGGAGGCTATACTGTTTACAACACGAGCCCAACTACCATTGAGGGAAGTGCCGGATATCCCGTGTTAAACGGAGGTGTGGGAGAATATTATTGGGATGGAGGTGGCTGGGTAGCCAAAAAATACAATGCAGCTTCGGCCTATCAAGAGCCGCTTCAAATACAGAACACCACTACCAAAGCAACCAGCAACACCGACAACGTTTACCAGATGGGCACGTTTGCTATCGGCAAAAGTGTGGCACAGCCCGGAACCGCGCTGGATGTCGAGGGCGCCGTACACTTTGGTAGTGAGCACTCCGGTACCGTGGGTGTAAATTCCGCGGTTTTTGGCGGGCTCAACACTGCAGCAGGAATTAGCTCAGCAGCTTTTGGAACTGCCAATCTGGCGGCCGGAGATTTCTCCTTCGTAACCGGGCAGCAAGCTAACAAAGCTTATGGTCAGGGATCAGTTATTTTGGGAGGATTAGCAAGTACAACAGGCATTGAAGGGGATTCATATTACACTGGTGAAAATTCTGCCATTGTCGGCGGCTTAGGCAACATCGTTACAAGGTCCAATTCCTTCATTGGCGGAGGAAATGGCAACACGATAACCAGAGATTTTTCCGGTATCGTTGCAGGGGCAAGCACGACGCTTGATGGTGATTATTCAATGGCCTCTGGTTGGCAGCTTGCGTCAAGTGCTAGAAACACATACATGTTTGGAAGATATAATGCTGTGACGGGGGGGAGATGCTAATGCACCAAATTTTGCCGATACGGATGCGCTATTGCAGATCGGCAACGGTAACTGGAGCGCAAGGAGAAATGTACTGACTATTCTCCAGAATGGCCTTACCGCCATCGGAGTCTCCGGAACCGAGGAGGCAGCAAAACCAACTGAATTGTTGGATCTGGGTGGCAGAGAAGAAGCGGGTTACGGAGGTTTGAAAATCAGGAACATTAATTCACAAGTCTATACCGGAAACCTGGCGACAGATAAACTTGTCGTAGCCGACGCTAACGGGGTATTGAAAACTGTCAATTCAACCATATCATCTTCGATCATCACAAAAGCGGCCGATTATACACCGCTAACAACAGATGAAACGATTCTTATCAATGCCGGGTCAGGGGCGACAACCGTAACACTTCCCCTGGGAGTAACAGCAGGCAAAAGATACACAGTAAAGAAAATCGACACAACGTCTAATACGGTGATGCTCGATGGAGGCGGTGGCAGTATCGACGGCAGCAGTTCTGTGCAGACCAATACTCCATATCAGGGATGGATTGTGCAGTCGGATGGAACCAGCTGGTTTGTTGTCGGCAGGATGTAGCGGAAAGTCAGGTAATGTAGTTCCAAATCCATTGTCATGATTTTAAAACTCTTTAAGCCATTTAAAAATGATTAAAATAAAAATGTTGCTAGCCACGGGGCTGCTTATCGGTAACATCATCTTTGCAGAGCCAGCCGCTGGACAGGCGCCCGGCAGCTCATCCGTGTACATGGGCCTGGCCGTCACAACGGGCGGAACCCAAGCGGATATAAGCGAATCACTATACCTGGGGCCAGGTACTTACCAGATCGACGGAACCTGGGAAATTTATGCTAAGTATGTTTATGTCAGTCCTGATGCTGTGATCAACGGCAATGGAACCATCCAGTTTTATAACCCCTCGGACGCGGGAGGAATAGCTTCGGCGACCTATATCGATGGTAATGATGCGCCGTTTCAGGTAAACTTTGAATTGCATAACGCCGATAACCTGGTGTTAGCCAATATATCTGACCCGGGCTTTGACGACGGCCCGTCCGTTGTCGACAATGCTTCGCTGAACGTTCAGAAGGATTTTAATCTTGCCGTCGACAACGGCGATGTGATTATGGGGAGAGTGTTTGATGACGGGACAGCAGGAAACACTTCGGCAAGTATTACCGATTTTATCTTTGGCTCAGATAACGCCAGCATTACCAATTACGGAGCTGACCGTATGGTAGTTACCAGCAACAGCATTCAAGGCCATATGGTGAAGGTATTAAACGAGGGACCCAATATGAGTTTTACCTTCCCCGTGGGCATTGCGGAGGGCGATTATACGCCGGTAACCCTAGGGTACTCGGGCATTGTCACGTATCATGTAAGCGTAACAGACTATGCAGCCAGTACTGCTCAGATCGACAGGCCTGAGGAAGGAATGGACCGTGCATGGCATATATATGGCGGTTTTGCGCAGAATATGGTTCTTCAGCACAACAACGCTACCGACGGTACTGACTACACTGATAGCGCTGCCTTCATTACCCAGTATCAAGGTGGCGGCGCATGGAGCACTTCAACAGCCACCGATTATGTATCAGCCGGCATTCATGCGAACCAAGTTTTTGCTCAGTCAGACATAATAGGCGTAGGGATTCAACTCACAGCGACGGATTATGCCTGGTACACCAAGGCCAGCGACTCTGATACTCCATTGCCGGTGAGGTTTGTTAGTTTTGATGCCCACAGAGAGGGCAACGCGGTGAAGTTGGTTTGGATTACGGCAAGCGAGAGCAACAATAAAGGTTTTGATATTGAAAGAAGCCCCGAGGGACGAAATTGGACGCGCATCGGTTCACTTCGTAGCAAGGTCGAAAACGGGAACACGAACCTGAAACAGGAATACAGCTTTTCGGATGAGATCCCACTTTCCGGCATAAGTTACTATCGTCTTAAGCAATCCGATTTTGACGGCAAATATCTATACAGCCGCATACGCGAGGTGAGGTTCAACACTCCAAACAATGTCTATCCCAATCCCACATCGGAAACAGTGAACATCGCCGGACTTTCGGGTACAGAAGAGATCAAGGTATTCAGTCTCTCAGGAAGGGTAGTATTGCAGACCACGGCCAAAGGCACAACAGAGCACATCTCTCTGGACAAGCTTGTCAATGGTATTTACCTTGTACAGGTCACAACCTCCCAGGGCGTTGTTACTAGCTATAAAGTAGTTAAGAATAATTAGAACGGTAAGTCCCGGGCTTCGGCTTCCGTTGGGTTCAGTGACAACGCATGATGTTGTGAAAGAATTCACCACTGCCATTTGAACCGACGGCAATTCCGACCGGACTTTTAACTTAAATATTATCAAAATGGGTCTATTATCATTTATCAAAGGAGTTGGGGAGAAAGTATTCAAGAAAGAAGAGGTGACCGTTCCCGCCGACGATTTGGAGCCTCTGCGCGCGAGCGCTTTGCTGGCCCATGTGAAATCACTGGGGCTGGCATACAACAATCTGGCCATAAAAGTGTCGGCCGACATGGTGATCTTGGAAGGAGAAGTGGCAAAACAAGAAGATGCCGAGAAAATCGCTTTGGCAGTAGGGAACGTAGAAGGGGTTCAAACGGTCGACGACCGTCTGAAAGTTGCTAATCCGGCTCCTGCCGCAACTTACCATACCGTTAAGTCCGGGGATACACTTTCTCAAATAGCATTAACCGTGTACGGCGACATGCATAAGTTCCCTTTGATATTCGAAGCGAACCGCCCCATGCTTTCAGATCCGGATAAAATATATCCAGGCCAGGTGCTGCGGATTCCGGTATTGTAAAACACTTTGAGCCAATCATCGGAGAGTTTGGGACAGCGCTCGGGTGATTGGCTCAACCGCCACTTGAGATATTAAAGCAAAAGCTAATCCTAATATTGCATGGATATCTATTTGACTAGCAGCATAAGAAGGGAAGAATTAGTTCAGCGACTAGGTGAAATGGCCGGCCAAGACCCCTCCGTTCCCCAAAAAGTGGAACCTGAAAGCGAACTTTCCGTTGAAGGCAGCCCAAAAATGCAGACCGTCGTTCCCCGGAACCCTCGGCGGCTTGGTAAAACTTAATGATTTATAGCATTCAAAAAGGGCTTTACTTATTGCTGTTCAAAGGTTACATTAAATGGAGAATCCGGAGCCACTGATCACCTCAATTCGGAATTCGAAGACATGTTATTTCGGGAGAAATTGACCATCTTAAGCAATTTATTCACAAATAGTTGCGAGGTGCAAAGCACTGCTCGCTGATGGTCACTCTGCCACGGAACGGGGTGGTCAGCGATACCGTATTTTCCATGAAATAACTATTTAAGCAAATGCTTAAATAGTTATTTCCCGTACTTTTGGTGTATGAGCGAAACGTGTGTCCGTCAGTTTGGAAAATTCGGTGATACTGACCACCTCAATTCGGTTTAAACTGGCTCCTCGTCATTTTGATGGTATGTTTTCACGTTGATTAAGGGGTAATCCACTTCAATCAGGTGTTTTGCGCGCGGAATCCGTCTTTCGGCCTGACAGTACTCAGCAAACATTTCATATTTCTAGTTATCATTCTTTCAAGTATTTAATAACAAGCAGATTATGCTCAAAAATTGAAGCAGAGATAATATCACCAATAGTAAAGGTGATCCATTTCAGCAGAATTTGCTGAATATCTACTACGGCAAGTATTCCTTTTACCGGTCGCAAACTACGACAGCCTTATCGGAGTACAAGCCAGGCTCTCAAGGGCCTAAATTCATTTTAAACGTAGCTGTCTGGATATGGCCAGGACACAAGCTCAATGTCGACTTCCGTCGCAAGTCAATAGACCTGAGCTATTTCGAGTGAGAGCCCGATAAGTTTACGTCATTTCAGCGACCTAATCAGTCAATTTTAATTTCCTTGTCGAGCATCGGCTCCAAGGCAGCAGCATTACTCGGTGCCGGGGCATCAAAGCTCACGATTTCACCCTTTTTATTAATCAATATGAATTTGGGAATAGAGCTGACGAAATATCTTTTCTGAACAATTCCGTCTGTGTCGTAGAGCTGAAGTCCGCTTGGAACATCTTTCTTCAATGCTCCAAGCCATTTATCCAGCTTGTCCATCACGGCCACGCTGATAAATGCAACATCACTATTACTTTCATATTTCTTAATAAGATCCTTAAAATGAGGCGTTTCTGCACGACACGGTCCGCACCAGCTTGCCCAAAAATCCAGATATACCACTTTCCCCAGATAATCGCTCAGCTTATGCAACACACCGCTGCTGTCTGCTACTTCAAACAATGGGGCAGACTTCCCTATCTGCGCCTGAATCAACTCTATTTCTCTATCTGACAGCAATTCCGTGAGCTTTTCCTGATCAGTCTTACTTTTCAGCAAGGCAATGTACGCGGGCATCTTATTCTTATACTCCTCCAGTTCCTCGAAAGATCGACAAAAGGTGATCGTATTCTTAATCTTGGTAAACAACTTAATTTCCCGTATTTGACCTTTGTAATGGGTAGCAATCTCCTTTACAAGCTCAATATCTCCATTCTCATTCAATTTGGTGCGGCTTTTCCGTGCTGCTTGTCTCCTTAGGTATTCAGAATAGGTACCCATGAACCAGGTAATATAATTTTCGGAAATAAGGTTTTCCGCATTGTAAAGGTTTTGCCAAAGCTTCGGGTTCGTATGTGCTGCCAGAAAGGAAGCAGACCTGGCGTAGTCAAAAGTGGAATCATAGGTAACATGATTTAGCACATAATACGCCTGTAAAAACTCATTGTCCAGCCTAGTAAGCTTTGCGAAGGCCTTTTGCCACTTATCGTGAATGTCATTTTTTCCGAATACCCTGGAGTACAACGAATCCCGAATATGCTTATCCTTTTCAACATACCTTAACAGCTGCGTTTCGTTCATTTCATTCCAGGAAAGCGTATCGCGGGAGGCGTACATGATTTTATCCAGAGCAAGCAAATATTGATTACTCTCTGCTCCAACTCCAAAGACTTTCCTACGGACCATAAATTCCCGGGTGTCCTTTACATTGAATATTCCTGCGAAAGTACGCCAGCGTTCCTGAGCAAAGGTCGCCAAAAATTCCTGGGCAAAGTACGCCACCTGAAAGTGGCTTGACATCACTGAGCGAGAGTGATGATTAAACTTAGTGATTT